>Ga0209830_10003146_pt1 | contig 12787 bp, 23 predicted proteins | sample ArcticOcean_MG_C_12_FD_187439 | JGI IMG/M metagenome (GOLD analysis project Ga0209830, IMG submission 187439) | Marine microbial communities from western Arctic Ocean - ArcticOcean_MG_CB8_130 (SPAdes) (version 2) | ecosystem: Environmental > Aquatic > Marine > Oceanic | place: Arctic Ocean...
TAACTACTGGTGGCTCTATAAACACTTTTTAGCTTTAGGTAATGAATATACTTATCGCTATAAACGTACTCATCTTAGTTTGCAAAAACTATCAGATGCTTTATATGTAATGCCTAAAAACATTACCAGAGGTCTTATGACCGACGTAGCACAGGCTATGCCTGATGAGTACAAAAACGAGGACTCTAGTCTCGCTTATCGTAATTACGTTGTTAACGAAAAACATTACGCTAAATGGGAAAAGGGTAGAAATAAACCAAGTTGGTGGGAGGTAAACCAATGTCATCGATAAGAAAGAAACTAACTGTTAATGAAAACGACAGTAAAAATACGAGAATGGATATAGCTAGTGCGGGTGTATTAGCAAACTGGCGACCTGATGAGATAGCTCATATGAGTCGATTCGATAATATAGCGTCTATGTGTATAGAAGAAGCTAAACGATTGGGTAGACCCTTAGATACTTTTGAAGTAGGTTGTGGAGAGTGTTGGACTTTAAGAAATTTATATAAAGCATATGTCATAAAGAAATCAGATGTTATTGCTTCATATCTTGGATACGATATAGACCCTGCATGTGAACTAGAAAACCCTTTTTGGTCTAACAGTGGAGGAGAACTAAAAGACTCTACATGGTTTAAGAACTTTAATGGTGAGATAAGAATACAAGACTTAACCGTTCCTAGAGACTTACAAAACCCTAAACAAGTGTTTGATATAGCTGATGAAAGTATAGACTTTTTCTGGACTACTGAAGTTATTGAGCATATGGGTAGAGAGTTTATAGGTGCATGGTTAGATGATGCGGCTAGGACAATGAGACCGAATGCTTTAGCTTTTGTGTCTACTCCTAACCATGATGGCTCTAACGATAAACTACCTGAGGATCATGTCTATGAGTGGGGTTTCCAAGAACTTAAAGAAGAACTAGAAAGAAACTTCGAGATTTTAGATGTAACAGGAACGTTTATACAGCTTCCTAATTTAAAGAAAGCTATGCAAGAACAAGTAGAGCCTTCTGTTGATGGGATACCTTTACACAGCACTATAAAAAGATACCCTAGAGCATGGACTCCTGAACAATTAGATATGCTTAAATCTAGATACGGCAGACAGTTCCTACGTGTAGTAGCAGCAGCACCTTATCCTGAGTACTCTAATAACTGTTCTTGGGTATTGCGTAAAAAGTAATGACTGAATTTCTTGCAGAAGAACTAGACCGTTTCTGTTATTGGCAAACAGAGAGGGAAAGTATTCGGGTTAAAAAGGAAGAATACAAACTTCCTGCTCCGTGGACGGACGACCCTATTCTGCAAGAGTTTAAATTTTGTCAAGTTTTTAGAGAAGATGATAGGACTACTAGGTGGTTTAGAAACCATATTAGAGACCCCTTGAAAAACGACCCTGCTGTTATTATGGCTACGATTATCTTCCGTTGGTTTAACTTTATACCTACAGGAAGAACTCTGTTAGAGAACGATTTATTAGTTAATTGGGATGGTGATAAAGCTATCGAGTTAATAAAAGAACAGTCTCAGTGGATTACTGGTTCTTATATCATTAAAACACCAAACGGTATGGACAAGGTTACGGGTGTTGTTGATTGTATTAATAACATATGGGAAGAAAAAACTTGGTTAACTAAGAAGTTAGAGTTCGATAAAAGTCAAGAAGAAAGCTGTTTAGAGAAAGCTTGGCTTATGTTAAGGGAATATCCTTACATGGGTCCATTTATGGCTTATGAAGTTATCACTGATTTAAGACACACATACATACTAGACGAAGCTAGTGATATTATGACATGGGCTAATGCTGGTCCAGGAGCTATGAGGGGACTTAACAGGTTAACAGGTAGACCTTTAGAATTTAGTAAACGTAGCCATGATTGGAATACCGAAATGCAGGAACTGTATCAATTAGTTGTTCGTAGACTACCTGCACACATGGCAATGCGTAACGATAGAGTGTATGAACTACGTGATATTGAAGGAGGACTTTGTGAATTCGATAAGTATTCAAGAATACTAAAAGGCGAAGGCAGAACAAGGTCTATATATAAACCAAATAATCTTCCTACAGTAGAAGATTTGATAGAAGGAGAGAGTAAATATGGGAAAAGTTAATGAATATTCAGTTCAGCTTTTAGAAGATTGGGGGGATTCAGTAGATATACACTACACTCAGTTTTTAGAAGTAGCGTTCTTCTTAAAAGTTCCTGCAACACAAAATATGGCGGTAGCTTTTGTTAAGAGAAAGCTTCCAGGATTACAAGAAAGTGAAATAAACTTTCTTATAGGTGAGATAGTAGATGGCTACCACGAAACTTTGTAGAGAAAAGATGTCAAAATATTTTAGTGATTTGTTAGGTAGGTTTTTAGAATGGTCTTTTCAAAGAACCGCAGACAAGTTATCAAGGAGAAAAAATGAAAGTAATTAATGCACGGAATGTGAATGATGCTATGTTATTGGGTATTGATTTATTCTTAGATGACACAGCGTACAGGGTTCAAGAAAGCCGCAATGGTACAACTTACGAGGCATTAGAACCAGTAACAACTGTTTATAATAAACCTTGTGAAAGAGTCTGTTTGATTAAACAAAGAGACGCTAACCCTTTCTTTCACCTTATAGAAAGTCTTTGGATGTTAGCAGGACGTAGTGATTTAAAACCATTAACTTATTTTGTTAAGTCTATGGAAGATTTTTCTGATGACGGTGATATGCTGTGGGGTGCTTACGGTTGGAGATGGAGAAGTTATTTTCTTAAAGACCAATTAGATATAATAGTTCAAAGATTAAAACAAAACCCAGACGATAGACGATGTGTTTTACAAATGTGGGATCCTTTGAAAGATTTAGACAGGGTAGGGAAAGATGTTCCGTGTAACACTAATATATATTTTAAGGTTAGAGACAACAAACTAAACATGACTGTATGTAATAGGTCTAACGATATGTTATGGGGGGCTTATGGTGCTAACGTAGTCCATATGTCAATCCTACAGGAATACATGGCATCAGCTATTGGGGTTGAGGTCGGTGTTTACAGACAAGTTAGTGATAGCTTTCATATCTACTTAAATGATGTATGGGAGAGAGTTAAAGGTATGGAGATAGATGTTTACACTTATAGAGATATAAAAAATCCGTATGATACTTTAAAGGATTATAAGCCCACTCCTCTTTTTACAAACGTTGATGTTTTAGAATGGGAGTTAAATAGATTTTTTAGTATGGACTTTCATAGCCCTTATTTAGATGGTTGGGAAAACCCTATAATTAAAGATATTGCAATACCTATGTTGGTAGCATACTCGTATTATAAAGAAAAGAATTTTAACGGTTCATATGAAATGCTTCACTTAGTGAAAGCACTTGATTGGAGAACGGCTTGTCTTGATTGGATCCGCAAGAGAGAGAAGTCGCATATTAATAAAGCGGAGAAAGGAGAAGACAATGGTAAATAAATGGGAAAATATGAAAGATGTCGCCCAAAACGACTTAGAGGCTCTTAAACGAGCTGAAACGTCTTATGGTGATTCTTGGAAACGTCGTGGGGGTGTTGGTGCCTTTATGATGTTAGCACGTAAGTTCGATAGGATCGAGCACCAAGCACAAAAGCATGGTTGGGATATATTCGAGGCAGGTGAAGTCTACGTAGGTGAAGCAGGTCTACTCGATGATATCAGAGATTTACGTAGGTATCTATTATTAACTGAAGAACACATCTTAGAGCATACAGTAACAGGTGCTGTTACCGAAGAAGCTGACGATGTAAATTACTCTGCGGAAGACGACAGAGAGGAGGACTAATATGGGTTGGTTTACAAAATTTATTAAGTTTATAACACCACCGCCACCAAAAGTGGATGAAGTGAAAAAAGCTAAAGTTATTAAAGAAGCTATGAAAGAAGCAACAGTTACTTTAAAACCTTTAAAAGAAGCTGTGACTCCTGTTACTGAAACAAAGCCTAAACGTGTAAGAACTGAGAAAGGTACATACGTAGCAGATGATAAATCTACTCCTGATGTAAACGAAGCATGGGTCGGTGGAAAAGCACCTGCTAAAAAGAAAGCAGTTAAAAAACCAAAAGTTAAAGTAGTGAGGGTAAAAAAGAAAAAATGATCTTACAGAATTCTTTGTTTCCACCTGAAAGTTCTTGGACTGTGCCTGATGTTTTTCCTCAGTTTTCTGAGACAGAAACAGTAGCTATAGACTTAGAGACATATGACCCACATCTTATGACTTGTGGTCCTGGATGGGCTACAGGACGTGGTCATGTGGTAGGCATAGGCGTAGCGACAAAGGATTGGGAAGGTTATTTTCCTATTCGCCACGAGGGTGGGGGCAATCTTGATGAAGGGATGGTTTTGCGATGGTTAACAAAACTACTTAGTTCTACAAAAAGAGAGGTGGTGTTTCACAACGCACTCTACGATGTAGGTTGGCTAAGAAGAGAAGGTGTTATTGTAAAAGGTAAAATACTGGATACTATCATTGCTGCTCCCTTGATTAATGAGAATAGGTTTTCTTACTCGCTCGATAATCTAGGTGCTGCTTACTGTGATGAAAAGAAAGATGAGTCTTTATTACAAGATGCAGCATTAGCTTTCGGTATTAATCCTAAATCAGAGATGTATAAACTACATGCTAAGTATGTTGGACCTTATGGTCAGCAAGACGCTTCTTTAACATTAAAGTTATGGAACAAACTTAAACTTGAAATAGCTGAGCAAGGATTAGAAAAGATACTAGAGATGGAATCTAAACTAATCCCTCTACTATTAGAGATGAGGTGGAGAGGAGTTAGGGTTGACGAGGAGAAAGCTGAAAAGGTTAGTAAAAAACTTTCTACAGAAGAACAGAAAATACAAATAGAGATTAAACGTAAATACGGCAACGAGGTAAACCTTTGGGCTAACGCATCTTTAGAAAGTATTTTTGAGAAGAATAAGATTTGGTTTCCACGTACAGCAAAAGGTATGGCTAGTTTCCAAAAAGACTGGTTAGAGGGGCAAGAACACGAACTGCCTCAATTAATCGTTAGGGCTAGAAAGATAAATAAAGCTAGGACTACCTTTATAGATAAGATGATTATGGATCACGCTTTTAACGGCAGGATACATGCAGAAGCACATCCTATGCGTAACGATCGTGGCGGCACAGTTAGTGGTAGGTTTAGTTACAGTAATCCTAATCTACAACAAGTTCCTGCACGTGACCCAGAGATAGGTAATTTAATTCGTTCTCTATTCATTCCAGAAGAAGGTTGTCAATGGGGTGTGTTCGATTACTCTCAACAAGAACCTAGACTTACTGTACATTACGCTAATCAAATGAAACTAACAGGAGCAAAGAATGCTGTAAAACAATACACAGAGGAAAATGCCGACTTCCATCAAATCGTTGCAGATATGGCTAACATACCACGTAAACAAGCTAAGACAATTAACTTGGGTTTGAGTTATGGAATGGGTAAAGAAAAACTAGTTAAAGAGTTAGGGCTAGACGACACAGAAGCTGAGAAACTGTTTCAACAGTATCACGCTAAAGTTCCGTTTATCCGTGCTCTACAAGACCAGTGTGCAAGAGTAGCTATGGAACGAGGCTACATCAAAACATTCGCAGGTAGGCGATGCCGTTTTGATCTGTGGGAAAGCAGATATGAAAGAACTCTACCACTGCCTCTTGAAGAGGCTCGAGAAAAATATGGTGATGACCTTAAACGGTCTTATACTTACAAAGCTCTAAATCGTTTAATACAAGGATCTGCTGCTGACATGACGAAGTTAGCAATGATAGGTCTATGGGAGGAAGGAATAGTTCCTCACCTACAAGTCCACGATGAAGTTGATATTTCAATAGAGAACACAGAACAAGCCAACACAGTAACAAGAATAATGGAGAACTGTGTAGAACTTGCTGTACCCCTATTAGTGGATCAAGAATTAGGAACGTCATGGGGCGAAACAAAGGAAATAAAAACATGAAAGGTATCTCTCAACAAAAAGCAAAAGAAAACTCCATTAGATATAGAAGTATGTATGAAAAATGGAATAGTTCACAAACAACATTAGAAGAATTAGGTAAAGAGTATGACGTTACCAAACAACGAATGTGGCAAATAATCACACGTTGTAAACTCGGTGACGGAGATTACTATTACGGAGTACATGTTGCACGTAACAAATGGTCAGAATTTAAACAACTCTACTCGGATGTTAATCAAACGCAAAGAGCATTTAATGAATGGTTAGGTGATCGTGAAATCAAATTAGCGTCTGATAACCAAAAAGTTGCTCCACATACAGGATGGGACTGGTAATTAAAAATTTTAAGGTTTTTCTAAAAATCGGCTTTACCAGATGCCACAGGTTAAACGATCTGAAACTTACTAAGGCACTAAGTTAAAAAGATATTAAAACCCCTTAGAACGTCCCAAATTAGCTTATAAGACGTATACTCTACTTTAAAGCCCTTTCGGGGGCTTTTTAGTTGTTTATAGTAGTTTACTTTGGCGTTTTTCTCCTTTACCCTATTTATATGGGTAAATTATATGAAATAACAAACGCAGAATACTTAGATACTTCAAAAGGTCTTTGTATTATGTGTGATAAAAATTACATACCTCCAAGAAGTCAAAAATATTGTAGTGCTGAGTGTAGCCAACTAGCTAACAACAGAACAAGCAGTTTTATAAATGAACAAAAGACTTGTGTTTGTGTTCGATGTGAAAAAAAGTTTCAATACGGAAAACATAAATCATCGGTGTATTGCTCTACTGAATGTCAAAGCCAAACAGCGTATGAGAAAAATCGATCAGCGTTTAGCATAAAATCAATAACGAAAGGGTTACGTGATGATGGTCATAAAACAACCAGTGAGTGGATGCAAGGTGGCGTACTTTTACCACAACCATTATTAGATGCATTAGAGTTTGCTCCTAGCAATATAGTTTGGGAAGACACGCATATAATAGATAAAATAATAGCTGAAGAACTTCCACAAGCACGATACCAAGACGGGAGTTTTGTAACAAACACACTTTATAAAGGGTGGGAATATTATTATGGCAAAAGAAAAGAATCTGTGGCTTCTGATGAGGACCAATCTACCGAAGATACATTTACAGAGGATTGAAACTGGAATGACAGGAGCAGGTGTTCCTGATGTCAACGGTTGTGCTAAAGGTAAAGAGTTTTGGGTAGAACTAAAAGAGATACACTCGGGCAATAAGCTCACTCTACGACCTATGCAAATCTCCTGGTTGGCTAAACGTGCATCGCATGGCGGTCAAGTGTTTGTTATGGCTAGAAAAAATAATGAGATCAAACTCTACCACATAGACAGTCTTACTGGAATAAAAGATTTAGTAAAAGATGGCTATGAATCAGACGCTCTTTTAACTTTAACTATACCTTACGATTGGGACGCTCTTGCTACTGCTTTACTTTCGTAGTATTGATACCTATAATGACCGTAGTAGTAATTAAGCTACTAACTAAGAAAGGAGAATTATATGGCACATCAAGTAGAAACAATGGCTTGGGCTGGCGACAAACCTTGGCACGGATTAGGTGTTGAAGTTGACGCTAACCTTACCCCATTGCAAATGCAGGAGGCAGCAGAGTTAGACTGGACTGTTAGTAAACGTCCAAGCTACACGCTAGACGCCCCCGAATGGAGCGAAGATGTAGGTATTATCCAAGCGGAGAATACTTTTCACATCGTTCGTGATTCTGATAACCGAATATTATCGCATTGCGGTAGAGACTACGTCCCTATCCAAAATGAGGACGTATTCAAATTCTTTAAACGCTTTACGGAAGCTGGTCATATGACCATGGAAACCGCAGGTAGTTTAAAAGATGGCGGAGAAATATGGGGTTTAGCTAAAATCTCAGAAGACTTCGAATTGGCGGGAGACGACCTTATAAAAGGTTATCTTCTTATTAATCAACCGCATATAGTTGGTAGATCGATGACCATTAAGCTGACGCCTATCCGAGTTGTGTGTAATAACACGCTTACGATGGCTCTACAGCAAGGTGGAACAGGTTCTTTCCGTATGCCACACGTTAAAGAGTTCGGTGATGACGTTATACAAGCTGCAGAAGAAGCCTTAGGTTTATCAGCATCAGCTATGACTGAGTTTAGAAACAACTCTATTATCTTATCTAAAGCTAAAGCCAAGCATTCTGATGTGCTTGATTATGTTAGCGAGATATATCAGCCCTTAATGATTGCTGATTATAGACGTGACCAACTGCTTAGATCAGAAGGCAAACTCATAGGTATTCAAGAACCGCTGACGGAGAAGCTTAATAAGTTTCCTTCATTAGTGATGGAAGCCTTAGACCGTTCTCCAGGTGCAAACCTGAAGTCCGCTAAAGGGACATGGTGGGGTGCATTAAATGCAGTGACCTATGTTGAAGACCATTTGCGTGAGTCACAAACCGAAGGTAATGCTCTACATAGTGCATGGTTCGGTGCAGCAGCCAATCGTAAAAGCAAAGCATTAGACTTAGCTATCACGAGGGCAGCTTAATGGAAAATCCTAAACAATACAAAATAGATGCGTCTGTTTTGGGCATGGTTTGGGAGCAGTTATTCGAGTCAGGTTGTGATGAACTGGCTCGGGTAATTTCTGATACTATGATTGCACAAGGGTGTCAGGAGTTAGAAGGGGTTAACGACCCTTCGCTGATATTAATGTTCTGGAAAAATTATCTAGAGGAAAACGAATTAGTTTCTTTCGATGATAATAAAAAGGTGCATTAAAATGTCCGCAATCCTATACTGGTTTACTTTCGCGTTATTCGAAGGCATACTTAAAACTGGTTCTGCCGCAAGGTAGATTATATTAACTAAAAGAAAGGAGAAAGATATGCAAACAGCAACATCTACGCCCTCTAAAAAGAGAGCACCTATTGCAACTACGAAAGCCGTTGCAAAACCTTTGAGCAAAGCTAAAGTGACAGCAGTCCCTAGACCTACGAAAGCAGGTAAAGGTTCAGCTAGAACTTTATACAAGCACACAGGCAAAAAACCAGAAGGTAAAACACCGCAGATGAATGCGTTGATTGCCACTGTAACTGAAGCTAAGAAAACTGAGCTCGACTCAACTAGTTTCACGGCACAGGATCTGGTATCACTTGCAGTGAAAAAAGGTACTTTAACAACTGGTCAAGACCCGTTAAGAATCTTTAGGTTCTATGCGAAAAGACTCGTTGATGAAGGATACTTCGCGAAAGCGTAATTAATGTGGTGCACAGGGAAACTTGTGCACCCTATTTTTTGGAGAAAACTATGCAAATAGAAATAAAGAAAAAAGACGGAACAACTTTTAAAATAAACCTGAGCACTTTAGCAAAAGCGATATACCCACACGTGACAGCGGATGATTCTTTTCATTATTCATTAGAGCCTGATTTTATAAACGGTGTTTATGATGCTGTTGAAGAAGTTATGCGAGATGGTGATGATTTTCGTAACGCATTAACAGAGGATGACAAATATGAATAAAGATGACGTGTTTATGCTGACACTTGCGTGGACTCTGTTAGTAGTTTACTTTGCGGTTTTTCGCGTTTAAACTATTTATATAACTATTAAAGAAAGGAGAAATGTTATGAAAGCGATATTAATTAATTCTTTTGACGAATCTGTGTCAGAAGTAGATTACAACGGTGATTACAAAGAAATATATAATCTTATAAATTGTAGAACGTTCGATGTAGTTCCTTTAGACGATACTAATGATGTGTATGTAGATGATGAGGGTTTGCTTAAAAACCCAAATCGATATTTTAAATACGGTCAACGAACCCTTGCAGGTATGGGACTAATACTCTCACATGACGATGAAGGTGAAAGTGTAGGAACTAATTTAAGCAGTGCGGAAGTGTTCGAAAACGTTGAGTTTTTACCCGAAGGTCATACAGAAGAGCCTTATATGGAGTTCTTCGAGGTAAGGAGTTAATTATGCCAAACCATTGTTTTAATAAAATATCCATCAGCGAAGGAAATGCTGATGGTCAGAGTTTACAAGTATTAATCGAGTCGCTTAAAAGCGAAGAAAATCAAACTGATTTCGATTTCAATGCAATACTACCGATGCCACCAGAATTAGAAAACGTGGGTTGGGGGGAAGCAGAAGAGATGAATGATATTGAAAAAGCTAAGTACAAAAAAGAGTTCGGCTCTACTAGTTGGTACGATTGGCGTGTCGATAAGTGGGGTACTAAATGGAACAGTTACAACTGTGAGATAGTAGAGCACGAGGACGATTATGTGGTTTATACATTCGATACCGCATGGGGTCCACCAACAGGAGTTATCGAAGCGTTACGAGAACAATGCCCTGATTTTAGTATTAGTGCATTTTATGATGAACCAGGAATGGAAATGGCGGGGTACTACTAATGACACTTAAAGAATTAATGGCGGAAACGCACACCCTTGTAGAGTTTTTTAACTCGTTAACAGATGTTGACGTAGAGATGATTACTTTTATAGATGAAGCACAAGACGAAGGTAAGTCTCCGAATTTGAAGGAGTTTTTAGCTTTGTTTAAGAACGATACACGACCTTTAAACGAGTTGTTATCTGATATATCGTTGAAATATATAGAGTATTGGCATAAATATAAACCAGAAACAGCAGGTTTAATTAAACCAACACTTCACTGGTACGATCCTGACCATAAACCAGAGGTTGTTACCATTTCTGATAATGAAAATAATGTACATTGATCGTGTATTATAAGGCTGGTTTATAATCGTATGCTGCACTATATAATAAACTTATGTTAAAACTATACAAGAGCATTTTCGGAAGTCCCATTAACGGTTTTTATAGTTTACCGTTATTGGGCAAACGTGTGACTAGGATTGAACCTTATGAAATCCTCCTAAAAGCGAGGTTAGGTTAAAAGTAAATGAGAACTAAACCAACATGCACTAGTCGCACACCTATTTATTAACTAAGAAAGGAGAAATATATGAAAGAAGTAGAACTAGAAAAGATACTATCTTCGATTGTTAAATCGATTGATAATGTTGTTCAGACACAACAAAGCACCATGGAGTTTATGCAAGGACAGTTAGAAGCTAACGAGTTCTTAGGTAAACGCATTCAGCAATTAGAAACTAAGTTGTTGATGGTCGAGAACGAGAAAAATGTGTTAAATGCCATTTCAGGACTTATACCAACTCAGGAGGTCTTCGATGTTGAATCTAAAAGAGATTAAAAAGCAAACATTACCTCATGTTATAGACATCGCTGTCGATAGGTGGGGTCATCAAATGAGTGACGAAACGGTACTAGACGCTTATGAATGGGTGGTCGAAGTTATATACGACTATCACCGAGTTCATGATGCTTACGACTCTATTAAGCGTTCCGATGTTGAATACTTTATTGAAGCGTGGTGTCAGCAAACTTTCTCTGATCCAGCACCTGCTGAGCCTCATGACGAATGGGGTGCACCTCTACAGGAGGCAAACTAATGAATAAATTTCATTACGGCAACGGTTATAACAGTGAGAACTCTATAGCCATAGTATGGTCTATCGAAGACGTTAGGCATCAACTTGAACTTGTTAACGAAGACAACAATATTGAATTAATACTTGATGATGACCAGTGTATGGAAGTGCTTGGTCATGTAGAAGATTGTCACGATGCTGAATACGGAGTAAGTTGGGAAAACCTTTATCAAGGTATCACATATTGTTTTGAAGAGGAGATAAACGAGATGAAGAAAAAACTATGGGACTCTTTTTGTGATCATATGTATAACGAATATATACAAGAAAAACACAGAGAACGAGAGGATGATATAAAATCTAAAGAAGATTATATCCAAGATAACAAGTCGTTTTTAAAAGAACAATTCAAAGGAAAAAACTAATGAGAAATAATAGATTAGAAGAAGTAGCTAGAGTAGAACATTGGGGAGAGGAGCGTGGTTTGTTGATGGAGGAAGGCACACCAAACCCAGAGGTGCACCAACAAGAACGGTATTTATATAATGATAAATCTAATTCACAGATGTTAAAACTTATGGAGGAGGTCGGTGAGACAGCTAAAGCACTAGCCTATAATGACGCAGATGGTTTAAAAGACGGCATAGGTGATTGTGTAGTGGTCTTGATTATATTAGCAGCACAGAATGGTTTGACTCTAGAGGAGTGTATGGATGCTGCATGGGACGAGATAAAAGACCGCACTGGTAAACTCGAAGATGGCTTATTCAAAAAGGATGGCGACTTCGAGTGCTAGGTTACATTGGCTTTGCTCTTTTATATAATATAAGGGTAAGTTAAACAAACTATTAGAAAGGAGAAATATATGACTTGTAAAGTATGTAACCAACAAATACCAGAGGGCAGATTGTCCTTAGGTTATGTGACTTGTTTGGTATGTGGAGAAGCCGCAGCCAACGACTTAGCGGAAAGCCGCAAAAAGCAGAGTGCACCTGCTTACAATAAAGGTGCATATCAATATATAACTATTAATGATACTAAGAGTATCGGGAGATAACTATGAGTGAAGCTAATGATATAACTAAGGCTTATTTTGACGCTATTGATATTAAAAAGACTATTGAGAGTAATAACCTTAACAATATCAAAAGAGTACATGGTGGCACAGATAACGAGGAAACTTTAGAGGAGTTAATAACTGATGTTGTTTCTTTTCTGGAAACCTTAACAGAACAATTACAGGAGAAAGACTATGAGTGAAGCTAAAGATAAAAAGTGTGTCATCTGCACAGGCGAT
>Ga0209830_10003154_pt1 | contig 12760 bp, 5 predicted proteins | sample ArcticOcean_MG_C_12_FD_187439 | JGI IMG/M metagenome (GOLD analysis project Ga0209830, IMG submission 187439) | Marine microbial communities from western Arctic Ocean - ArcticOcean_MG_CB8_130 (SPAdes) (version 2) | ecosystem: Environmental > Aquatic > Marine > Oceanic | place: Arctic Ocean...
CAGCTCTGGAAGCGAGATTAAGAAAGTGATGCGATATCAGTTTCCTCCAATCGAACCGCTTTTGATGGATTAGTGTAATGAATTCGGATCTCTCTACTGATGTCCCAGTTTTTCTCTAGTAGTATTATTTTTGTTCGCGCGCACTTTTCGTCCCTTTAAGGTCAGATGATCAGCGCATAGCACGCGAGAGATCGTTCTTTAGGTAAAGCAGAGAGTTTTAGACGTCCTTTGTGGTCTCTCTGTTCCTATTTTTGTCCTTCTTCTTCTTCTTCTTCTTCGTGTTTATTCTCACTCTGTTGTTCAAAAAAACGAATCTCTATTTTTTCGCAGGCACAGACACAAAAACACAGAAACGATATAGCGCTTCATTCTGCGCAGTCTCAGTTCCGTTCGATGATGACCGTGAACAAAGATTTATATACTTGCTCGAAGACTACGATGGAGGCTTTGCAGGCGAATAAGAGCTGCAAATTCAGAGAACGTACTGACCAAGCGACTCAGGCGGCTAAAGCTTTGACCGGATTCCAAGCGCATTCGAAGAAAGAGTACGGACTCGATTACTTCTTAAGAGGCGCGCTCTCGGGCGGTATTTGTTGCGCCATAACGCACGGCGCCTTAACGCCAGTGGACGTCGTGAAGACTCGCATGCAATTGGACCCGGCAAAGTATTCTGGGATGATCTCTGGCGCGAGGAAGATCGCCGCGGAAGAGGGCGCCGGCGCCTTGTTAACCGGTCTCGCCCCGACGTGTTTTGGCTATTTCGTGCAAGGATGGTTCAAGTTTGGCGGCGTCGAGTATTTCAAAATCCAGGCCGTGAAGACCTTGGGCGAGCAAAAGGCGTGGGATAATAAGACGAATATTTATTTAGGCGCCGCGGCTGGCGCGGAATTCATCGCGGATATCTTCTTATGCCCACTCGAAGCGACGAGAATTCGATTAGTTTCTAATCCAAGTTATGCGAGTTCTATGCCAGCGGCGATGACTAAAATGGCCGCCGAAGAAGGTATCGTTAACGCTTTTTATTCAGGCTTTGGTCCAATTTTGGCGAAGCAAATTCCGTATACGATGGCTAAGTTCGCCGTGCAAGGCGCTGCGGCTGATGAACTCTACAAAGCCATGGGCAAAACGAACAAAGAATGCACTTCGAGTGAAAACTTATCCGTTTCCTTGGGCTCTGGTGTCATCGCCGGGGTCTCGGCCGCGATCATCTCGCATCCGGCTGACACTTTACTGTCCAAAATCAACAAATCCGGCGCCGGCGGATCTGGGAGCATGATCTCGCGTCTATCGAACATCGTCGCCGAAACCGGCATGTTCAAGTTAGCCACGCAAGGTTTAGCCGCGAGATGTATCATGATTGGTACGTTAACCGCCGGTCAATTCGGTATCTTTGATGTCGTAATGGAAGCTTTAGGCGCTTCAAAGTTTCATTTCCACGACCCGAGCGACGCTTCGGCCGCGCATTAACAAGAACGTTCTTCATAAAACGACTACCATTCAAACGAACGAACGAACGAACAAACAACGGTATAATAATAAATAAAGTTGAGAGAACGAAAGAGAGAGAGAATAAGAAGAGAGATTAAGAGAGAGAGAGTATTATTGAAATATAAACGCATTCGTACGAATACGTGCGCACAAAAATCATCCGAAGTATTCGAAGACGAAGAAGTCTTCTTCTTCTTCTTCTTCTTCTTAGAAAACCTCTGTCTGATGTACTGTTCCTTCTTTTCCTCAAAATTCAGAATTCTCCCTACTCTTGTTAGTTTTCTTTAAGCGCGCGTCATAAAGAGCCGCTATTAAACAGACGCTCGCGACGATCAGAACTCGATTAATAACCGAAAATCAAACCCTATTAACTCTTTATCGAACGAAAATAGTCCATAAAAAATGTTTACTTTCGCACAGCGAGCGAATTTTTCTTTGAATAAAACGCGTACTAAAATCGCGCTCACACAAAGGAAACAACATTCGAGGAAAACATCAGGAAATCGACGCACTGACGAGATTATAACGAAGGCTAAGGCTGGTTTAAGCTCTGAAAAACTGACCGCGACTGGGAAGAGATTATTAGTGATCCCGGACCTGGAAGAGGCGCAAACGGCCGGTGGGATTTTGTTAATGTCCTCTTCAGGGAACAAAGGACCTGGCAGTTCGATCTGTGGCAACGTCGCATCGGTAGGGCAAGACGTGAAGGTCGTGAAGAAAGGGGATTCGGTCCTGATCAACGGATTCGCCGGGAGCGAAATCGAGTTCGAGGATGGGAGCAAGGGGAAGTTTGTCACCGAAGACGACGTGTTGGCCGTGTTGTCTTAATTAAAACAGATCGATTATGCATAGAGATTGATTTAGTAGTATCGCGTTTGATTGGGATAAAATCTCTCGCGTCTCGTATGAAAAGTAGGACACGTTGTCGTTGTTTTTGTTGTCGTAGAACGAGAGAGTACTTACGAATAATAATAATAATAATAATACATTATACTATTTAGAACGACAGAGGTAGTTTTGGTAATCCTTTGCCTCCAAAAAACGCTTTATTCTGTTGCCCTTCGCTTAAGCCGTCGTCGTCTTTGATGTCTAAAACCTTCGTACATTTCGCTCGCCCGGATGGTTCGGAGAGGCAGCTCTCGATCGCGTCCACGGCGTTCAAAATCGATTGCGACTCCCCCTTTTCCTCCCAATAAAACTTCGTTCCATACTTATTCGCTAACTTGGTCCAAAAATTCGGCGGCACTTCCAAATCGACGTTCGCGCCGACAGAAAAGTTCAAAATATTCCCCAAGCCCGGGTCCGCCACGAACACGACCGTATCGTCGTCGACGCCCCAATACTCCTTAATAGCTAACCCGGGCGTTTCCGGATACGCTTGCGCTAAGACTCTTACTTTCACGCCAGTCATGCTCTCGATGCTGTCAACTTTTTGTTTCAATCGAGCGACTTCGCTCGTAGTTAAATACCCGGCGCAGTCGATCACTTTATTCTCCTTCGCCGTCCCAGTCTTTGGCAACAGCTCTGGGTTATTTTGTCCTTCTAAACGTGCGAAGGCAATGTCGCAGTCTTTAGCGAGCACGAGCACGAGCGAGAGCGATAAAGCGCGCGATAGTTTATTGAAATCGATCGAAGGAACTTTTTTTGATATTGCGCATCTTTCTTCTTCTTCTTCTGCTCGTTTACTTTGCAACTTAACCGAGCGAATGCGCTTATCCAATTCTGAGAAACTTTTCTTCGTCCAATTGGAACTACTTTTTGTGCGCACTGATGAAGACGTTGTCTTCAGTGCACTACGCTTCAGCTCGTGAGTGTGATTATTACTATCAGTAGTAGTAGGAGGAAAACGAAGATGTCTATGCGCTGCTTTTGCTAACGTGCTCTGAGTGAACATTATTTCACGCGGTCAATTAATTCGTATTTTAGTTTAGTTTATTATAAATGTTGTGAGTTTGTATTTATTAAAAGAATATCTGATGAAAGGGTTTAGGGTTTGAATGGATTATTTTTACATCAAGAGAGGAAGTACGAGGAAGAATGAGGAAGAATCGAAATCTTCTTCGTTCGTTCATATGCTCCAACGCTCTCTCTATTGACGTTCGATCATGCCTTGTTTAGAGGCGAAACGAACGAAGACTTGCTCGAGAGTCGTTTGAGAGACTGAATAGTCCAGAATGAGCGCATCCTTTTTACAACGTTCCAGGTCACGGAAGACTTGCCATAACTTAACGATCGGTCGTTGTTCGTCGTTCGTCTCGACGTCCGCGGGCGCAGAAGTCGTCGTCGTCGTCGTAGGAGTAGTAGTATTCGCGACTCGTAACTTTAGCTCCGAAGAATGCTCCTCGGCGATCGTTGCTTTTAGTTCGTTCAAGCAGAATTCAGTGACTCTCTGTTTGTTTTGTTTATTAAAGTTCACCGTGACCGAATAGCCTTCGCTGAAGCGGTTTTTCAAGTGTTGTAGAGAACCGATGCAACGGAATTGACCGGAAACCATGATGCCGACTCTGTGGCATAACGCTTCGCATTCTTCCATGCTATGCGAAGTTAAAACAATCGTACGCGATTTCGCGGCAGTGGAAATGACGTCCCACAAAAATCGCTTCGCCTCTGGATCCATACCAGTTGACGGTTCGTCCAATAAAACGACGCATGGGGCGCCGACTAGAGCCAAGGCGACGGAAAGTTTTCTTTTCATGCCGCCAGAGTACGTGCCGCACATGCGATCAGCGGCATCCAATAACTTGATTTCATTCAAAAGCTTTGATACCGTATCATCAATTAATGATAGAGGAACACCGCGAATTGCCGCGTATAACTTGACGTGTTCTCTTCCAGTTAAATTCAATTGCAAACCATCGAATTGCGGGCAATATCCAATGCGTTGCCTCGAAGCGTTCAAATCGTTCGAGACTGAGAACAAAGCGCGATTGCTGGACGAAACGTTACTTACACTAGTATAGTCTCGAATTAAGGCATCGCCAGAAGTCGGTGCGAATTCACCAGTGAGCATTTTAAACGTCGTCGTTTTACCGGCGCCGTTGACACCGAGCAAACCGAAAATTTGCGAATGCGCCATGCCGACCGATAAATGATTGACCGCGTTTTTCTTTTTTGTGCCATAACTCTTTACGAGATCTTTTATAATCACACCATCGTTTATGGTCAAATTATTCGCGGATAATACGCGTCTGCGTTCTGCAAGAACGTCTTCATCTTCAGCTTCTGGTTCTTCAGTCGTGACTTGTTGAAGCGCAGATGGCTCATTCGACGTCGTCATCGTCGTTAGATCTCGTTCGTTGTTAGTTGAGCGAACATTTCCTTCCACAGGGCGATCGGTAAAGCCTCTGCGTTGTGATCTCGCCAGATTTTTTCTTTCAGCAGCCAAACGAATTTTCTCCGCGCGTTTAGCTTGCGTCGAAATGCGCTTCACTCGTTTCTCTTCATTAATCTCGGAAATATGTTTTCGCCCTTTTACTGTTTCTAATCGTTCCAACAGAGCGACGATGAACGTAAATGTCACGAAATTGAATCCCAAATATCCATAATGCACTTTCATAGTATCCCAAACAGATTTTGCTACAACATCTACCAGTTTCATCGAAACCATGTCATAGACTTGAGAATTCTTTTGATTGTATAACATCCCCAAATCGAACAAGCCTCGCCCTAACGAGTAATGCGGAACAACGATGGCGAAAATGTGTCCCGAAATATCCGAGCCCATCTTCGTTTGAGCGTTCAAATCTCTCAAGTTATACAAGATAATGCCGGTTATGGTAGTTATAACCCCTAAGAATGACACAATACCGATTTCTCCAACGAATGCGGTGAATCCAGTTTTGAAAAAGAAACCTCCCGCGTGCGCGTACGGAATTGACGCGATTAGAAAAAATAAAAGCAACGTGAAAATCGTTCCAAGTTCATCTCTGAACATCTTTACATCGTACGCCGCAAAGACGACTGTTATCGTCAATAAAGGCACGACCATTTGAAACATGTCTGCGATAAAATGCGAAAGCCAATACATTACCTTGTTGACGCCAGAAACGAGCTGTAAATGTTTCGTGTTATTTGCTCTTTCGATTACGGGGAAAACTGCAAATGCGGCGGTTAAAATCGAGCCACCCATGACTGAGAACACCGTTGTAAACATGAGAACCAAAGACGAATCACTTTCTTCCACAATTTCGCCATCTTTAAACTGTTTTGCCGTTTCGAACCATTCCAAAGTTGTCTTGATTTTCGATTTTTGATTTCCCGAGCGATGTCTAAGAATTGCCGTATTTGCTTCGTTCACTGTCGTACCCAAAGCATGATATGCAGTAACGTCGGTGTATAGCGTGTGCTCGTAAACACCGTTTGTTTGGTTGTAAGAATTAATCCAGATTGCATCGCACGGTGCTGCAGAAGGGCGCAAGTTACACGGTTTCCGAACATTGTTTATCAAACCCAACAAAGTTCCATCGAAGGAATTATCCGCAAGATATTCACATGATCCAAGTTGGGTATTGACACCATGAATCGGACTTTGCGCACAATTTCCAGACGCATCTGTAAACGGAAATCCGGCAATAGCTTCAGCGACAGTAGGATCTCCACATGCGTAAGGATTGAAACCTATCTTTGTGGTATCGTACAAGCAGCACGAAAGCGCTGGAAAAAAAGCTTCTTGCTTTTTAGCTGGGCAATTGCAATTGCACGGAATCATCGGTGCTCCCAAGGTATCAGCTACTCTCACATTATTTTCTGGCCACGAGTTTCCTATGATCGATTCTGCTACAGTATCCCCGCTATTATATGTTGCCAGAATATTTCGCCCGTCTACGTGAGTTGCCCGATCAAACGTCGTTGGCTTGTAGAGGATTTTTCGCTCAAAAGAAACGGTCGTCATATATAGCGCTAGAGCAAAGAAAGCACACGGCAAAAGCAACTGCATGAATGTAGTAACCAACGTGCGTTTCCAGTTCAAATATCGTTTCCAAAGTAAAAATCGAATCTGTCTGATCAAAAGCGCTCCACCGGTGACGTATTGAGCTCTTTCTTCATAATTCACAACGAAAACTTCTCTCGCGCTCTCGTCGTAAATTTCATCGACAATACTATTCGTATTGTTGCGTTCGTGGTTTTTGGAAGATGATTCTAATAGAGATTTCTTGAGACTCAAATGGTCAGCTTTCGAGGCGACTTTCAAAAATACTTCCTCTAACGTCGTGCAGGTTATGCCGTACGATGTGAATCCTAACGCTTGCAACTCATCGTCGATTTTCTGCAGAAGCTCTGCAAATAAATGCGTTTTATCGAGAGGCAAAGAAATAGTTACTTCGGTTCCAACGTCTGAAATCAATTTCGCTTCCGTGACTATCTTGCGAACAAAGTGTAAAGCCTTTTTAGAATATTGCTTCTGTAAACCAGTCAAATAGCTTTCAGAATTATCGCCGTTGTTGTTTCTTAGATCACCGTCGATATCTTTCGCTAGCGTTAGCGTATATCCAGTTCCAAACTTTGATTTCAAAAATACTGGACTACCAACGCATGCCAACGATCCAGCTGACATGATTGCAACTCTATCGCACAGTAAATCTGCTTCATCCATAAAATGGGTCGTCAATAAAATAGTCTTTCCACTTTGAGCTCGCTTTCGAATGACTTCCCAAGTAAACCTTCGAGAATACGGATCCATCCCACTCGTTGGTTCGTCGAGAAACACAATCGAAGGGTCGCCAATGAATGCACAAGCTAACGATAATTTCCGTTTCATTCCTCCAGAAAGATTTCTACTTTGTTCGTCTATTTTATTCAGAAGATCTACCTCTTTCAAAGCGTCTTCGATAGCTTTATCCAAGTTTGACATGACGACTTGATTTTGCGAAAGCGCTGCGTATAATTTCAGGTGCTCGCGACAGGTCAACACTGGCCATAGCACATCAAATTGTGGACAAATACCAAGAGATAACCGAATCGAGGACATTTGCGTCGCAACGTCGAAACCGTTAATCGTAGCTTCGCCCGAACTTTGAATCATCGCGCCTGTTAGAATATTGATCGTCGTCGTCTTCCCAGCGCCGTTGTGACCGAGCAGCGCAGAAACTTGGCCGGGAACGAAGTTAACAGATAAATTATCAATCGCGGCAACACCGTTTGGAAATAACTTTCTTAAATTTTTCACCGAAATCGACTCCGTGCTATCGTGAGGAATTGGCTCGTAAAACTCACTTTTGTCGATCGCGCCGTTACTGTTATCTTCATCGTTTTCTACGTGACTGTTTCTTCTCAAATTTACTTCAGTCTTTGGAAACCAGTACGATTTCGTGAACAAAAACCAAGGCGGTAAACGTTGTCCAAATTCTTTCGGTAACACTTTATCGAAGTAAAACGTAAAAAATCCATAGAAGAAGCAGTTGAAAATTGTGATTGAAAAAATACTCGCCGCGCTGATGTTTGCATTTTCTGCGACTGATTTCGTGAACGTTTTTGCCGTTATTCCATCTTTTGTGAGTTCTAATTGCGCGAGAATGTGTCCCCACATATTCAGTGCCCCAGCGGGTAAAAGACAGGAGAGTAACCAGTTTCCAGAGCCGTCCGGGTCTACAATTCGTACTTGAGTCGCGGGTTGTATGGAAAGGTTGTAAATGAAAAGCGATACAATCGTGGCAGTTAAACTCTTATCGAACCACGTAGTGATCATAAAGTTAAACAAGATATTCGATAAAACCCAAACCGAGTAAAACATAAACTGAAACCATTGATTGGTATATTCAAAAGGGTAAATACCAACGAGCGTCATGGAAACAACCGTAACCATGGCAGATATCCAGTGCGTGAATAACCAGCTCGACCAGTATGTTAAATCAGTTAAGCCCATCATTTTCATGCCTTCGCGCAGTTTTAATTCTTTTTCGACGACTATAGTTTTCATGACTAAAATCGCCGAAGATTGAAAGGCGATGGTTCCAACAAAGCCAAAAAAGCTCGCGGCGATTATACCGCCAATGTTGTAATTATATCCAACCGCCGGAAACGGTTTCATTGATGCATCTATTTGTACGCTATATTTACCTTCAGATAATGTATCTTTTTTATCCACAATTGCCTGGTCCACGGCTTGTTGGATTTGAATCGATCTTTCGAATCGTTTCCAATAAGTAACCTCGATATCGCTTTGCCATTCCGTGGCATACGCTCGGTCGGTAGCTCTAGAGAGCGATTTTCGCCCTCCGAAATGCGTTCTGTTTAACCTAATCGTGTATTCAGTTTCATCGTCGTCGATATCGAAAATCATCGGCACAGATTTATCTTCGTTTCGTTCGTCGTCTTTATTATTTTTTGTCGTAGTATTTGAACTCCAAAACACGAGTTCGGCTAAAACTGTACCGGAATGATTATATCGATATTCAGCCATTTCGTCCTCTGTCTCGAACGCTTTCACGAACGCGTTCAAAACTGAAGACCATCTTCGTTTATAGCATCCTCCAACTTCTTGATCTTTCAAACATAAATCACTACAATCTTCCTCGGCCTCAGTCTTCCCGGCATAAAAAGCAAACTCCGCGCTTTTATTTAACAAAAATTCGCTCGCAAACCTTACATCGATATCATCCGATAACAAACCTTCATCGCTTGTGTTTTTCAAAGCGCGTTTGTTCCACCCCATACTAACAACTCTCGGAATTTGATAGGAAACGTTATAAACATCTCGCCCGTTCGCGTTCGTCCTCGTATCCATGCACATGAAATTAACGTACGCCCTCCTCGCGATATCGATCGCGTCGACCGTATCAGGAGTCACGGTGAACTTCCACCCAGAGCCTTCAATCGTACCATCTCTGTTCCCACTCTGTCCATCTAAGTTCCAGCCTCCACCTAAAGAGTGCTCTCTGTATAAAACATCCGTGTTCTTCTCGTCCTTCACTAACGACTTCGGTAGGCACATCAACGCGACGAAGACCGTCGGTACTAAGAGCTCGAAAACGGAACAACACCATAGCCCCCTTCGCTTCAGTACGAAATTCTTCTTCACTAAGGCCTTGAATTGCTCTCGCTGCCTGTCGTTCGTTTCGATTCATGTTTAATCATAAAAGGGATCAAAAAGAGAAAAGATAACTGCGTTAGCGTATTTCTCGCTGCCGCCCTTTGGGCACCAAAAGAAACTTGACGAATAAAGAGACAACAACAACGAACAGTGCGTCCTCTATAAAACCAACATTTTCTCTCTCTTAATCGCGCTCTTAATCGCTCTCTTAATCGAAATTCAAAGTCTCTGCGATCATCATCAAAGCCCTTCTCTGCGATAGTTTCCTCGATCTCTCGCGAAGCAGAAGAAGAAGAAGCAGAAGAAGAATTAAAACGACGAAGGTCGTTTAAAAACTACGGGAAACCAAAATCATCGAAATTCGTGTGCGTTCCAAAAACGCGCGAGTGCGAAAAAAAAAGAGCGAGCGCGATGAAGCAAAACAGAATAAAGCGCGTGCCGCAGTCCTACCTCTTACGCGAGAGCTCGTTTTGATCCATTCAGAACGAGCAAATGGTCCAAAGCAGAGCGAGAGAGAAAAGTGCCGAGCTGAAAACGTGTCAAAACGAGAGAAAATATTCCAAAACTTGCTGCTAATGAAAATTACTGTTTTCGCGCTTGCTGGCTTGCAAAAGGTGCTTCGCCTATTTTTTGTCCCAATCATCAACCTGCTTAAAAAAGCTAGTGAAAAGGTCAAACAGAGAGGCAAAAGGTCAAGTCAGCGCCGCCGAGTGCGCAACACATTTTTTCTTTACAGTCAGTGAATATGTCGTGGATGAGATAGAGAATGTTTATGTACTCAGTAATAGATATGTGATAGATATATACTGTATGAGAGTAAATAGTAATCATGAGAGTTTTCACCGATCAAATGTTGAAGCGCTAACGATAGTAGAGTTAGGAACACGAGCGCGCGCGTACGAGCGCGTTTGAACTTAGGCAGAAGCTTTAGCCGCCTTTTGTGCAGCTCGTTGCGCTTTACGGTCCTCCTCAGCTTTTTGCACTTCGCCGGCGATTCCTAAGGCTTTCTGTAAAGTCTCCGGAGCGTATTGCGGAACGCCGCCGTGCTTTTCCATGTCTCTACAATAGGATAACAAAGTCGTATCGATACCCATTTCGACGATGCCCATGAATACTGCCGCGATTGAATACGAGAAGATTGCAATGACTGAACAGATTAGAACTGGAGACGAAATCGCGTTATCGCCTTGAGTGTATTCGTCAGTGTTCAACATCACAAACGCCAAGAACGCGCATCCTAACGAAACGGAGAGCTTCGCTAAGAACAATAATAAGTCGCCGACGATGTTAATCGCGGCAACGGACAAGACGTTTGCGATTAATAATTTCAACGCTTGGAACGCTGACCAGCAGAACGAGTTCCCATCGATGACAATCATGATATACGCGTTTCTGTTTATGAATTCGATGACTTTTTGGCAACACCATAGGCAACATTCGATTAAATAGCCCAGAACTGACCATAACTTTGAATCTCTTCCAATTTTCTTCAATCCATGCATGATAACGCGCATGCAAATGCGAATGAATTGCATGACTGCAATTAAGAACGAACCAAAAGCGGCCGAGCCAGAGTGGTAAAACGGCATGCGCTTCATGGCGACGAGCAAAGGCGCTAAGCCCATTTTATCGGCACCGGACCAATAAAACTTCGCAAAGACGTACGCGACGCACAAGTATGAAATAGCAATGATGAATTGCGAACCCCACAAGAAACCAAAGAAGTGATACAAAAGCATGTATTGCAATTCTCTGCTCCATTCAGTTTCAACACCGCAACCGTGAGCTTCAGATGAAGGGAACGGATGAACGCACGTTTGAAGTTTTTGGTCACCGCAAGACATCAAATATACCCCGGCAAAGACCCAATAGAGGAACAATAATAACATCGCAATGCATGGAATTAAAGGGAAGAAAATCAAAGACGGTACCGCGGCAAAGGCAGAGATTGAGACTTTAATGCACGCAACGGCGACTTTTAATCGTCTAATCATCAACAAAGTAAAGATGAAAAAGATGCAAGTGAACGCGGCCATGATGTAAGTGCAGATTTTCAAAACTTCTTCGTTCTCTGAAGATGGGTCCAAAAAGGACGAAGACGTAACAGCAGTAGAGTCGACACCGGTTTTGTCAATGATCGAAGAGACTTGATCGGAACCGATTAAACCAGATTTCAAGGCCAAATATAAAGTAACCGCGATTGACCCTAAGTTCACGCCAAACACCGTGCCCCAGCAAAATAAAGTCGTGAAATATCTCAAGACGATTAACCAAATCAACGAAAAAGCGATTGAGATACCAGCTGCGGCACCGAGAACGTTCTTAGCCGTTACAAAATCATCAATATATCTTTGGAAACGTTCCATTGGACCAGCGATGTAAGAAGTGACTTCAGAATTAATCGATTCGACCATGTCCGTTACGGTTGAAAACGACGAATAACTCGAATCGGAATAAAAGTTTGTACCGCCCATGGTAACAAACGCATCGAACGATGCTTGCGAGAAGTTACCGTAATAATTGCACGAAAAGTACGTATTCACGGTTGGGATCAACACTGGATAGCACGGACCTTGTAAAGCATAGGAAGATAATTTCTCGGAAGCCGTTAAGAAAGTGAACACGTCCCCGTTCGCTAAAGTCCACGCGTCCTTAGTCAACGAGGCTTCATAATTACCCGATTCCGGGTAATCACAAAACCATTTCACGGTTCCATCAGTATTCGGTTGCGGGCACGAATCAATACACATCGATTTCGCATCGGCCAAAGTATACGTTGAAGAAGAAAACGTCGAGGAGATCGTCGCGGCGGATATTAAAGAGCTCTGCGCGACTGCTAAAACTTCCAAAAAGTTCGCCCAATATCTCACTTTCAAACCAGTATTATCAACAGTGTTATTACTGCCAGTACCGGCGATTCCAGTACCTTTTTCGTTACATAAAACGCCTTCGTAATCCGTACCCATGACTAACAAAGCCGGGTCGCCGTTGGCGAATCCGTAGCCGCCGACGGCTAACATCCCGACCCAAAAGCAGACGAAGATCAATAAGAACAAGACGTCCGTACATCTTCTCTTACCGCCTTCGATGAAATCATCCCCGCCGTGCGGGTCCTCCTCTCCATCGGTTTCTTTCTTCCCGCAACACCTGCATTCGTGGACGAAAGATTTTTTTGTTAGCAAAAAGGGTGACACGGCACACACGCACACGATTTTAAAAAAAACATATCTCTCTAACTCTATC
>Ga0209830_10003159_pt1 | contig 12747 bp, 3 predicted proteins | sample ArcticOcean_MG_C_12_FD_187439 | JGI IMG/M metagenome (GOLD analysis project Ga0209830, IMG submission 187439) | Marine microbial communities from western Arctic Ocean - ArcticOcean_MG_CB8_130 (SPAdes) (version 2) | ecosystem: Environmental > Aquatic > Marine > Oceanic | place: Arctic Ocean...
ATGATAACATCTTAGATGGTATGATGCAAGTGGAATCTGGTGGTGATGTGAATGCAGTGTCTGAAGCAGGTGCTATCGGACCAATGCAGATAATGCCTTCCACTGCACAGAATCCTGGATATGGAGTAGCCCCTATCAGTCTTGAAGACCTCAAAGATCCAACACTATCTAGAGACTTTGCCAGAAGATATATGCAGAAGTTAGCTGATAGAAATCCACAGTTAAATGTGGATGAGATTAAAACAGCATATCATTCAGGACTTGGGAATGTTCTCAAGGCTAGATCTGGTGAAGAAGCACTTGGTCCTCGTGGTCAAGAGTACGCTGGTAAAGTTAATGCAGCAATGGGTGAAGTGCCTCCAGTACAGATGGCTAGTATGTCGGATACAGACGGATATAATTTCTATCCTAAAGACCTAACTAGTATGTATCCTGATGCTAGTAATTACAGTACCAAAGCTGTTCCTGAATCAGAAGACGGTTTAGGTAACCAGATAATGAGTAAAATAGGTGGTAATGAATTTGATTGGGACAAAGCTTTTGGTGGTAAAGAAGCTAATCCTTTTAATAAAGAATTCTATGAAGAAGATGGCTTTGGGGATTTAAATCAGTTTGAAAGATCTGTTAAATATCCTATGGAAATTTTTGGAATGGATGTTCCACCTAATGCAGTGGGTAAACCTACAGGTACTTTATACGATCAAGCAAACCCAGTAATCGAAGCATTAAATCCTAGTGTAGAAAAAATAAATGAAGGTATCAGTAGTAATGCATTAAGAGATATAAAACCTAAGATTACTAGTGCTAAAAATGATCTTGATTATATGACTACATTAATAACTAATATAAAAAAGAATGGTGGTCAGCCTAACAGCTCTCAAATAAAAAAGTATGAATTAGCTTTAGGTAAACATAAAAAACTTTTAGCTGAAGAAAAGAAAATACAAGGTATAAATCAAACTCACAAACAAGCCTTAGAAAAAGAAAGTAATAAGAATAAAGATTTTACCCTTGAGAATGAAAAGAAAATAGAGATAGCTAAAAAAGTAATCCAAGAAACTAATACTGCGGATTATGCTGAAGGCAAGTCTGAACTTGATAAGGCAGATGACGAATGGGCTAAAAAAAATCTTACAGGAGAATATGAAGGTGACTTTGCACAAAATCTTATTAACAAAGCTAAAGAATATGGCGGTGTTGTTGTAGACAAGTCTATAGAGTTCTTTAAAAACGCTTTCTCAAGTATGTTTGATGGTGAAGAGCTTGCACGGATGGCTATGATCTATGCTGGTTCTCGTGCTATGGGTTATGACCATGGTGGTTCATTGAACTACTCTATGAAAAACTATGTAAAGCGTGTTGATGCTAATCTTTCAGCGGCTAAAAAGTTTGCCTTAACAGACAAAGCTCGTGAAGACTACACTGAAAAATCATTAGTAGAATTTTCTAAGACAGGAAAAAGAGATGCTTTAGTTCCTAAAAAAGCTAATGTCTCAGCTATTGAATTTAAAGGTGAATTGTTTCATAGAGATTTTGGTAAATTAGGAATTGTAAAGCTATCTAATAAACAAGATGGTATTAGAATACCCTCATATATTGCTCGTGACTTACAAAAGAAAGGTCAGATACCTAAGAACGCTGATGTGAGTAATGGCTTTGACGTAGGTATGAATAGCCCTTTAATTAAAGGTAAAACAGCTAAGTTAAATCCTAGTCTACATGATGCAACTACTATGAGAAAAGAGTTTAGTACAGTAGCTAAAACAAATCTAGATGCAATTAATGCGATTGAAACAGGTAGTGAAAAGAAAAAGATACAGGAATCACCTTCAGAGATTGCTAATGAAGCTCAATCAATTTTAACTGAACATCTAAGACGATTTCAAATAATAGATGATAATAAAGCTTCAATATTTAGAAGAGAAGTAGATAGCTCAATAGCAGACTATTATAAAGCATTAAGAAAATGGTCTGATAATAAAAATATAAATGGTGTAGATGATGAAGATAATCCAAAGCCAACAGGTATACAAGGGTATTTTAATAAGCGTGTTATGATCTTAAAAACAGATGGCGTTATACAGCCTACAGATATAGCTAATACTACTCCAGAAAACTTAATGAAGTTAGAAAGATTAATATTACAAACTAAAGGTGTAAGAAAAGATCCTGAAAGATATATTTCAATTTGGGAAGAAGGTTTAAATACTTGGAATAAAATGAAAAGTCGTTATTCATATTCTAAAGGCTTAGCCGACCCAGGATGGGATGGATTTACATTGTGGATGTATGAGATGGAGCAAAGCGGAGACATAGGAGATAGAGCTAAGAAGCTTATAGAACCAAGTAATCTAAAATAAGGAGAACTAGATGGCAGAAAATAGTGTAATACTTAATGGGAAACCATTTGTTGTAGTAGACGGAGATACCGTTGCAGACACAGAAGGTAATAGATATCGACTAGATGGTATTAATGCTCGTGAAACATCTAAGATTATAGAAGATGATGAAGGTCTACGTTATAAGAGAGGTTATGTTGGAGCTGAAGCTCAAAAACAAGCTCTTATAGATGCCATCAATGATGGTGGCTATGACACAATGGAGTTGCTCGGTAGACGAGATAACAGTAAGGGTAATCGAGAGATTGTTGAACTTAAAAATAAAAACAACTCAAAAATATCTAATAAATTAGTTGCTTCAGGCATAGTAGAGGTTGACACCAACACTACTGCCGAAGCAATTAAATTAAAAAGAGCTAATGCCTTATTTAATGCTGTATATGGATATGAAAAAAACCCTAACCTATTACCAAGACAAGACGTAAGAGATGCTATGGATTCTAGAGGTCTTGCATTTAAAACTAAAGCGATTAACGAAGAATACTTTAATCCTGAAATAAACTCTGATGTTCAGTTCAGACGTAATGATAGAACACTAGATAATAAAGCAGTAGGCATAGGCAATCAAGCAGCAGTATCTTGGGGTGTTGGCTGGGATGGTATTAAAGAAGGTTTGTGGGGCTATGCAGATGCGGTAGGTCAAACTACTGGATTTGAAATGTTAGAGAACTTAGGTGAAGCTGGTACTAGACGAGCAAGAAGTGAAGCTATGCTTGCCCCAAACACACTTATGGATTATGAAGATGTTGATAGTGTAATGGATGGTTTCTCTTATGTCTTAAACAATGCAGCAGCTTCTGCACCTTATATGATCACTACATTTGCAGCCATGGCAGCTGCAGGACCTATTGCAGGTTTAACTGGAGCAACTTCTTTAGCAGCAGGAGCTACTTTAAACTCAGCAAGGCTTATAGCAGGTGTAACAAGAGCAATGGTAAAAGGTTCTCCTTCACTCATTTATGCAGGTCAAGCATGGAATGAAATGGAAGGAGATAAAGGTATAGCACAATTTGTATCAGCTTCTGTAACTGGTGTAGCTATCTCTGCATTAGAAAGATTAGGTTTAAGTGGATTAATGTCACCAACTACTTTATTATCTCCTGGAGGCGTTAGAGCAGTGGCTACTGCATATAGAAACAAATTAGGTAAAGATAAAATAACTATTGCTGAAGCAGTAAAGCATGTAGCAAGAGTAACACGATCAGAGCAAGGTCAGCTAGCTAAGCAATTAGCAGTTAGATTAGATCCTACTAAATTAGCTAGGTTTTCTGGAACACAGTTAGGCAGAGCTGCAATACTAGGTATGCTTAAAGAAGGTGGAACTGAATTAATACAGGAAGGTTTACAAGTAGCAAACGCTGCACTAATGTCTGATAAAACTTATACAGCTAAAGAATTAAAAAATAGGTTTATGAATGCAGGAATTGCAGGTGGAGTACTCGGTACGGGTTTTTCTTCAGCAGGTAACATACACCAACAAACTAAAAATAGACTGATGAAAACAGATCTTGTTCAGAATCAGATGGAACGACAAAGAATAATAGAGCAGGCAAGAATACAAGATGCTACGCTATTACAACAAGAAGGAAGAAAAATAAATAGTGTTAAACAGAATATAAAAGAGTTTGATAATACTGATATAAATATCATAAAACAAGAAGGGATAAATGAAGATAAAATAATTGTTTATGATCCTGCTGGTAAACCTATTATAGCTACTGTAATAAAAACTAGTGAAAAAGGTGGTAAGATAATTAAATTAGAAGATGGATCAGAGCATATCCTCAATAATAGTGCATATTACGACCAAAGTATTTATGATGGTGTTGATATTGGTTTCAATACTGGTGATACTAATCAGACCCTTAATTCTAGAGACTTTACTAAAGAACAGATAGAAAGTCTTTTACCTCAATTAGAAAGTCAGATTAAAAGTTTTGAAGATCAAGGTGCAACTAACCAATTAACTTACTTAGATCTTAGATTAAAAACCAATGCATTAAAAATTAAACTTAAAGTTTTAAATGGTCAAACAGTAATTAAACCTAAAAACCCTGATATAGTTCAACAAAAAGAAATAAAGTTAAACTACACTGAAGGCGGTAATACGGTTGACCCTGTAACTAATAAAGAAAGATCAAATAGCAGTATTGTTTCTCGAATGTCAGATAGATATAAAGACACTAAAAAAGGTGTACGTAATTTCTTTAAAAACAATGATGACCTGTTTGATTACGTTGAATCTATGGCTAAAGGTGTAGGTCGATTAGTTAAAGCCTCTGAAGCAGTTGCAGTTGATATGAATAAATTAGTATTGAGTAAGACAGGCTTAGATATTTTTGCTAGAGTAGGTCAAGTAACTACAGGTGTTTATCACGCAGGCATGAACTTTAAACAGTACCATGATCAATTACTTCAAGATTATAAATCAGGAGTAGATGAAAACGATATAGCACAAACATTTGGATATAAGAACATAACTACAGGTAATGTAGGTTATATAACTGAACAGCTAAGGGCTTTCGGTGCTGCTAATGGTTTTCTTTTAGTTCAAAAGTATAGAAAACTAATGGAAAAAGATTCTACTAAGAAAGAAATTTACTTAGAAGAAATAAAAAGGAAGTTAGTTGCTAAAGGGTTTGATCTTAATATTGATTTAACTCAAGAGAAATTACTTCGAATTAATCTCGGAGCTAGATCATTACAATATTCATATGAAAGAATGCAAGCATCTATAGATGAGGCTATGGATAAAGAAGATTCTTCGCAAAGAAGAAATAAAAGAAAGAAACCAACTGTTAAACCTAATTATTGGTGGAGAAACAGAGGCTTTGATTGGCGAAAAGTTAAAGATAATCCTAAGAATTTTAAAACATGGTATAAAAATACAACAAATTCTTCTGATAAACAAGCACAAGAAATGTATGATAGTGTTGTTAAAAGAAATACGTCTAACGACCAAGGTCAATACTCACTTTTAGATCAGAAATTTACTCCATACGCTTTATCTGACAGATCAGATATGGTAGCAGGTAGCTTTGGAACAAAAAAAGGTATAGATGATTGGAGCAGTAATAATATATTTGAATCATTACATAATTCTCAGAATGAAGTTGCTAAGTATGTATCTACAACTTATTACTTTGGAGAAGGCGGTTCTAAACTTAACAAACTATTCTATCAATTAGAGCAAGAGCAGTTAGGTGAGAATGGAGCTAAAGATTGGACTCAAGATGATATCGATCAATTTGCTTATTATGTAAAATCTATTATAGATAGTACACATGGTAATTTTAATCGCATATCAGACCCTCGCTGGGCAGCAGTTAATAGGTTTTTAACTAGTTGGTCTATCTTTGCTGGTCTATCATTATCTACTATATCCTCTATACCTGAAACAGCTATGATTTATTTTAATGTTAAAGACGATGTTGAATGGCAACAAGCAACTAGTCGATTGATGGAACAGATGACTAATAGTTGGACTAAAGCAACAACTGATGAGTATGAAAAGACTAAGCGAATGACAAAGCAATCAGGTCTTGGTGATGATATGAATACGGTTGTTGATCGTTATGCTACTGGAGATCGAGATGTTGCCTTCCTTAAGGTACATGAAACATTCTTTAGGTTAATAGGTATAAAACAATTTACTCAATTCCAAAGACGAATGAACGCTGGATTTGCTGTTGATTTTATTAAATCAGGATTAAAAAATTTAGAGGTTGCACCGCAAGACGATGCTGGTAACTTTAAGTTTAGTGAAATGAATGAACTAGAAATGAGAACCTATAACCAGTTAGCTGATCTTGGAATGGATGTTGACTTCTTATATAAGCAATACATGGAAGTGGCGGAAGCATTAAGAGATCCTCTATTTGATATAACAGATAACCATATGGTAATGGATGAGGGAGTTAGAGAGCTATCTAATAGAGAGCTAGCGGCTATCTCATTAATAGAAAAAAGAAATAAGACTAATCAAAGTGAAGCTGAACTAGCTAAGCGTACTGAACAACTGATAAAAGAGATAAATGAACAAATACAAACAGGTATATATCGTTTTGTCAATGAGAGAATTCAGAACCCACAAGCAGCTAATAGACCTCTTTGGTTTCAAGACCCTCATTACCAGTTGTTAACTCAATTTAACGGTTTCATAAGTACATTTACAGCTAATGTTGTACCTAAGTTATGGAACAACCAATTAAGAAAAGGAACAGCAAAGGTTAAATACGATACGTTTACTCTAGTACTAATAATGATAGCAATGGGTGGAGCATCTCAATATTTAAAAGACCTTCTTAAGTTTGGAAAGCCAAGCCCTTACTTAGATAATATCGGATATGCACAAAGAGCATTATATTCATCAGGAGTAATAGGTCAGTTTGAAAGAGCTATAGATATTGCTGCACCACTATACCCTCAACGAGCAGATAGTGGAATACAAAGTGTACTCAACCTAGTGTTAGGTGAAGCTGGACCTTCGCTTAGAAACATATCTAACATAGCTTCAGGAGCAGGTAACTTAATTGCAGGTGATACTGAAAGAGGTTTAGGTGATGTGTTTAGAGCAACACCAGTTGTAGCACCGATAACTGCATTTAGAAAAGGAGCAGTTGATATTGCACATTTAAGAAACCCAGTTAGAGACGTATCACTACCTAATAAAAGAGATATCATAGATATGATATTACCAAATTAACTACGAGTAGTCTTCCTAAGAGGCTACTCTCCCTAGGAGATTAAACATGACTAAATATTTCGCATCAATAGCAAACGCAAGAAAAAAAAGAAGAGAAGCAAGTGAATCAGATATTATTGCTGAAGAGATTAATACGGTTGCCGAGCAACCTACAATCGCACAAACAGCTACTGAATTAAAAGATCAAACAATACCTACGATAGTAGACACTACTGATGAGATAAGTAGCGGATTACCTAATGAGCTTCAACAAGAAAGACCTAGGATAGAAAGAGATCCAATGGAAAAGATTGAAGAAAACATTAATCAAACTGAGGGAGCAGACTTTGATGATCCTAAAGAAGCACTAGTAAAGGAAGTAGCTAGAGTAGGTACTATCCCTGATATAGAGACTGGTGAAGTATCTAATGATCTAGAAGTAGCTAGATTAAAAACAGAAGGTGAATTAAGTAATCAAGAAGATAATGCAACTGTATATGATACAAACAATTTAGACTTTGTAACAGCAGATGAAGCTCGAAACAAACTTAAATTAAATCATGTATCAAGAGATGGTTTAGTCAGTTTAACTGATGGTGCTTTTGAAATAGATGATAACCTAGATGTTGCAATAAAACCTACGCTACAAAGTAGTGACGAGTTATCTGTTAGACTTAAGAATTTCTTAGCCGCAAATGGTTTGCTTGATGAGAATGGGCGGCTATCAGTAGCGGTATCTAATGCTGCGGCATTAACTCTTGGAGAGACTATTCAAGATGATGTGAATAAAAGAAGTCAAGAAGAGAGAGGTCGCTACACTGATACTATGTCAGAAGGAGCAGGCTTTGATTCTGATTTGTTTAATACAACTGAAAAAGAAAAGGCAGTAACTGGATTTAAAATTAATCCAGAATATATTAGAGGTAACGTAGCTAGAGGTGTGTTTGATAAGATATTAGAAAATCCTAATATAGTAGAGGGCACAAACATAATGACAGGAAGAGGTGGTGGAAGCCAGCTTCTAGATCCTTTCCTTTTAGATATGATGGATACTATACTATGGCAATCATTTATTGACTCAGGTTACTTAACACTGTACAAACGAATAGATCCTAAAACAAATAAAGTAATAGAAGAAAAGTATATAATCTCACAGAAAGGAGATGCGTATTATAATTCAACTAGACCTATACTAAAAGCCTTAAAGAAAGATGGAAGAATAAACGTATCATCTACTCCAAGTATAGCAGGTGGACAATCACTTCCTGGATTTGAAAGACAAAGAAGAGATGCAGGAGCTTACTCTTTAAAATCAATGATGGATGATAACTTAACTATTGAGAATGTAACTAAGCAACACCTAGGTAGTATATCTTACACTATTGTCAGAGACAGATTCTTATTTGCTAAGGCTATAGTAAATAATTTAATAAAAATAAATGAAGACGGTAGCTATGTTGAATCACTTAAAGAAATGAGCCCTGAAGGATTCTTCTCTACAAATCAATGGGCAACTTCAGTAGGTCTCGATGAAGGTAAGTGGAGAAAGTCACAGGCAAGAGCATACAACTATCAGCTCTCTATTAATGGGCAAGATAAGTCATCAGAAGCTGAAGCCGAAAGAATAGCTAAAGCAAATGCACAAGCAGACCGAGTTATGCGAGCACAAGCTAAGGAAGTGTATCAAACTATTGTAGACGGTGATGCCCAATTAGGTAAAACTTTTTACAATAAGATATTCCATGCTACAGCAGTTGGTAGATACTTTGTAAGGAATACAGTTTTAAATCCGTTAGACAGTAAAGTAGTACGTAACATTGTAGGTAGTACTAAAGTAAATATGGTAGATGTTAAATCAGGTCTTGGCACAGACAAAATGGAAGACTTTATGTATATCATAGGTAAAAACCTAATGAATAATGATAATACTACTCCTTTAAAAGGTCAGAAGCAAGGACCAGATACAGAAGATATGGGTTGGAATGCAATCGTATCTGATGTTAAGAAAATATTTAAAGCAAACGCAACTACAGATGCAACATACCAAAGGTGGTTAAAGACAGGTCGCTTACTAAAAAATATTAAACCTGATGTTACACTTGAAGAATTAAATATTATCTTAGGAACAGAAGGAGCTAACGAATTAGGTAGCTTTCAAAAGCCTGATGAATGGGGCTATAAGTTTCAATCATTTATTGACTTTGCTAACTGGCATGAAGCAAGAGAAGCTTACAAACGAGGCGGAACTAATACAAGTTTCAGATCGTTAGCTCAGACACAACATGATGGTAAACAAAGTGGTATTGCTATTCAGGCTAGACAAAATGGTGATCAAGACTTACTGAGACTAGTAGGTGTCATATATAACGAAGAAGAAAACGTATTACCTCAAGGAGATATCAGAGATAGATTCATGTCTAACTTAGAAGAGTCTATTGGCACAGTATTCAAAGGCAATCCAGATAAAATGGCTATGTGGCAAGAGATCTTTATTGAATTTGACACTAAAGGTTTTTCTACTATTGCAAAAGACCTATCTAAAGTTCCTCTAATGGAAACTTCTTATGGTAAAGCAGCTATGTTTAACCAAGAGACGGTTATCAATTTTATTAATAATAAAGAATATATGGATGTGATTACAAGAAATCATGCTGCAGCAGAAAATGTCGGTAAGACATATCTAAGATCAGAGTTAATTAATGATATGAATCATCTTATTGAAGTTAACTTAGGTATAACATTAAACTTTACTCATCAAAAAATATTATCTAACTTAGGAACACTATGGTCTATGCTAAATGGTATCGTACCTTCTTATGAAGGACCACTTGGCACTCATCAATTCCTAGGTGGAAGAGAGAATACAGACACTGGAAAGAAAATAGTAGTGCAAACCCCTCGTGGACCAGTAGAACGTAATATTAAACGAACTGAAGCAAGGGGTGACAGGGTCTCTGCAAAAAAATTAAAGTTTAATCAAGATACAAATCAATTTGAAATGCCTGAGATGTCACGCTTTGGTCAAGAGTTAGCTAATCAAATAGCAGTGTTACCTGTTCAACAGATAGATGCAGCTATTATGGCAAAGACTATTAATCTAGTTAATAAAGGTCGTTCTGTACCAAAGTTCCTTATCCCAATTCACGATGCGATTATCACAGACCTCGATAGTGTAAGGGATTATCACGGTACTATAAACGAGCAATTTGAGGCTGTAAATAAAGATTATAAGATAGCCAGAGCAGTAAGGACTGGTTACTCAAAAGATTATAGTTCAATGAGAAAACAAATAGATCCAGAAGGCACTTATACAGTAAGCAGTGAAGATCCTTTAGGTCCAATTAATCCTCAACGAGCATTACATAGCTTTATTCTTAATGAATTTAATAAAGAAAAGATTAAAGACGACCTTAAGGGGAAGCCTTTAAATGACCGAGTAGTTCTAAGGAAAGGTAAAACTCGTGCTTCATTTTTAAAAGAAGTAGCTAAGCTAGGCTGGAAAGTTAACGGTGGCACTGTAAAGGGCTATGAGCTATTAGCAATGATCAGAGAAGTACAAGTCTATTTAAATGTCTTTCAACAATTACAAATGTGGGAACAGTCTTCGCTTAGAAAAGAGCAAAGGTTATATAAAGATAGACGTAATGGAGCAGACCTCATTAACAGAAATCCAAATTACCATACAAATTAAAAGGAATATTTAATATGAAAAGAAATTATAACAGACTTGCACTTCAAGGATTACAGATTGACGATATGGAATTTGTAGAGCAATTCGGATTAAATCCCGATGTAGCTTACACTCCACAGATAAATACTGAAATGTCAAATGCAATGTACTATAAAAATATAGAGCAAATGATTAATGACGGAGCAAGTGAAGCAGAAGCTAAAGCTGTATCTGGTCGAAGAAGAAAACAAGTTAATGACGATATTAAAAAACTTTTAGCATAAATAAACGTACCCCACAGGGAATCCTCATGGAATCCTTGTGGGGTATCTTTATTTTTAGCAGAAGAAGTAGTCTGAACCGACCACCTCTGTAATATCTAGCGAACCTATATTAGGTTGCTCTCCCTTATAACCTCTTCCGAATGGAATTGTATTATAAAAGTTTTCTTTATCGTACATCTCAACGAACACCTCTCTAGAGTCCTCCATCAAGTTCTCTATCTTACTTGCATGAGCACTAAATGAGTCATGCACAGCACCGAAGTCTCCCTCCCAATTAGCTACAACAAGAGCCATATGGGCTGCATCAGAGCTATGTACAAAGTTAGGGCTGATACCACACATAAAGCCTCGTCTATCTGGTATATCAGTCTTCTCTCTTATAACATGCTTGAAGCGTATCTCACCCTTGGGTGTGTTAAAGCCATAGCAGTCTACCTTAGCAGGTCTAGTTCTATAACACTCATAGATCACAGGGAAGCCTGAAGCAGTCTCCCACTCAATACCCTTACCTCTATCAGTACCATAGGTGTTTAACCAGTTAGTTAACTCTTGGTCTGCTAGTCGTTGTAGGTATCTCATAGTGTCTAGTGGTCCTGGACATACATCTTGTATAGCCCTTATCACTTGACTACTAAGCTCATCACAATCCCATGTGTTGATGTTGTAATCCTTAGTGAATCCAAATTGATAGCAGTCACTATACATAGACTCTGACATCTTCTTCTGACCACAGCTATAGGCTCTAGTCATAGCACCTCGCTTAGCTATACCTTTCCTTATGTGCTTCATAGGCATACTACGTTCTTCAAACCATTCAGGCATCCTATCACACAGTCTCTTAGCGACTTGCACATAGAAGTCATTCTGAATCATCACAGGAGTAAGACCTACTAGCTCACCTGTAAGAGAGTCCTTAGACATAGCACCGAGGTGTTGCCAACCATTGTTAGCACCATCGATAGGCACTGGTAGTTGAGTGTAGAACTCACCCTGACATTGAGAGTACTTATACCACTCAATACAACAAGCAAGGAAGGCTATACGCTTCTCTGACTCTTCAGCGATGATACGCATCTCACCCATCTCAGTGATAGTGTCTATATTCTCTTGAGTCCATCTGGCTCTATCTTCTAGAGTCATCTTGTCCACAGATATACTGTCAAGACCCTCATCCCTTAGTACCTTGGCATAGTCTTCTGAGACCCATTCAGGTATCTCGTCAATGCCATAAGACTGATTGAATGAACAAGCAGTATGAATAGCAAGCCATAAGTTAGCGTTGTGATCAAACAACATACCCTTAGAGAACAACAACTGACTACGAGCTATATCTGCCCCTTGAAAGTTAAAGAAGGGCTCACTATAGTATAGCCTACCTCTATAGTCTGCATCAAGATAGAAGCTAAACTCTTTATCTAACCACTTATCAGCTGCAGCCATAACTTCCTTGACCTCTCTATTCTTTGAGGCTTGACGTTGATATAGCTTAGCGTTCTCTAGCTTATCTTCTCCAGTGTATTCTTCTTCTTTAATAAACATATCCCAATTCTCTAAGATAGCCTTATGAACATCACTGTTCACTACAAACCTAGTTGCCTGTAGCTTATCTATAGCCTTTACAAATGGCTTGTCAAGATACTTAGAGAACTTATGTTCCTTAGACCTATCCCATGTCTTAATAACAGACCTACCATTGTCTTGGAACAGACC
>Ga0209830_10003166_pt1 | contig 12727 bp, 16 predicted proteins | sample ArcticOcean_MG_C_12_FD_187439 | JGI IMG/M metagenome (GOLD analysis project Ga0209830, IMG submission 187439) | Marine microbial communities from western Arctic Ocean - ArcticOcean_MG_CB8_130 (SPAdes) (version 2) | ecosystem: Environmental > Aquatic > Marine > Oceanic | place: Arctic Ocean...
TCTTTCACATTTTATGAGGCCTGGCATTACCTCCGATATCATAATGTGTAGCGTTACCGCTACTTATTTCCATATCTAAAATATTAGAACCGTTTCTACTACTTTCACTTGTATATCCAGGTTCAAATGGACCGTCGATACCCGTTATCACTTGTGTAAATTTATTATTACTATCGGTTGGATAACCTGATAAAACTACTTGCCTATAACCTCTAAATTCACTTGATGCTGGTAAGTCATCATATTTATAAACATGAAAGTGATTAGTATTTTGAGCTAAGTTTTCAACAGTACCATCACCCCAATCAACGGTAAATGTACCACTATTGGTAACATCACAATGTATAGCAACATTATTCACAGCAGATAGTGTAGGGGGTCCCATTAATTGATATGAATAATGGATTGGGTCTGGTTCTGGTAAAACTGCAACTAAAAATGTAAACATTTCAGTTACACCTGGGCTAGGAATTACTGCTAAGTCTAAAAACTCTGGTGGTCTTGTATAATAAAAATTAGCAAGGTTACTTGTCGATAACGGTGCTGGTCCTAATGTTCTTCCTATCATTGTAAATTACCTCCTAAAAATGCATAACTTTCTGATTTATAAAAAATGTCTGCCTGTGCATATATAATACTCATCTGGTCCCTATCTTGATAACTATATAGACCACTTAGATTAGCTCCAGTACTAAATGTAACTGGTGCTGCTCCTGCTTCTTTAATATATCTTGCAGAATATCCAGATATTTGAGGTGTAACTGAAACAACAATTGAACCACTACTAGTATCGAGTAATAACGTTCTACCATTATCGGACAACGAAGGTGAAAATGATGCTGTACAACTTATAATAGAACCACCACCTACTTTAACTCCTTCTGAAGAAGTTATTGAACAACCGTTGACTATACCTTGCGAACTTAAATTATTAACAAACGTAGTACAAGCAGCATTTGAAGTTATACCGGTGCCTATAATAAAAGAACAATTATGACCTACATTTATACAATTGAGACTGCCACCGGCGATAAATGAATTAATACCAGATGCTTTATTGGTAGTACCACCGACTATAGATGAATAAGCACCAATAGCGCAGTTGTAAATACCACCTACAACTGATGATTTAGAAGCACAAGCTTGATTTCTAGTACCACCGACTATAGATGAATTATTACCTAGAGCGTGATTGTAGTAGCCATTAACTACACTTGCCTGATAACCATTAGTACAATTATAAATTCCATTACCTATAAATGAATTACTACATTTAGCTCTATTTTGATAACCACTACCGCCTATAAATGAATAATGACCGACTGCATAAGCTTTTCTTCCGGATACAATCGCTGAATAATTACCAGAGGCTGTACTATTATAACCATTGCCTATAGAGCTTCGGATACCACTAGCAATATTACCTAATCCTCCGACTATAGTTGAGCAATTACCGCTAGCTGCATTATTAATACCACCTACCACTGCTGCATTAACTCCAAAAGCACGATTACTAGTACCACCTGTAATCTTAGATGCTGATAATTCCCCAATAGATAAACTGTTAGTAGTTGTATTGCCTTGGGTCGTAACTTGTTGCAATGAGGGGATTGTTTGAGCTGGTACTGATGTACAGACTGCTAAACCACCTGAAAATACATTATTACCGACAATATTAGCTCCAGATAAATTATCGCTTGCTGATAAATTACCTACAACCGTTACAAAATCGGTAAATGTCGGCGATGTAAGATTAGCTTTTAAATTCAACGCAGACTGCTGAGCAGTTGAAACTGGTTTGCTGGTATCACTAGTATTACAAACGTTAGCTAAACCTACCATTGTTTTTGTAATCCCTCCAACTGTACCAGTAAATGTTGGTGATGCAATATTTGCTTTTAAATTCAACGCAGACTGCTGAGCAGTTGAAACTGGTTTATCTGCATCACTGGTATTGCAAACGTTAGCTAACCCTACCATTAATTGTGTAATACCAGATACATTACCTGTAAATTCCGCATTAGTATTATTAGTTGATAAAGCAGGAGTTATTAGATTACCACTAGATATATTTCCACTAGCTGATAAATCCCCAGTAACGCTAAAACCTGACAATTCAAACCCAATATCTAAATTAGTAGCTGATAAAAGATTTGTAGCAAGTATAGTATCAGCAATAATAGTATTATTACTACTAATTAGATTTGTAGTTGTATTACCAATATTAGTAACGTCTTGTAAATTAATTGAAGTATCAGTATTAAAAATATCAATTAAGTTGATACCACCTGATAATATATTACCGTTTACATTTAAAGTACCATCCATTGTACCACCTGCAGCGAATTGTTTTGCTACACTACCCCCACCGGATGACATTTCCACATATCTTTTTAAAGCAACTATATCACCTTTTAATGCACTGCTGATTTCCTCTTGTAAAGACTCTTTTATTTGAGTAAGTTCAACATCTTGTATCTTTTCTTTTAAGATTGTTTTATATTCAACTACATCTTTATTATTAAAAGCAGCTAATAATTCATCATATTTTTTACTTTCCTCTTCAGATAAATTTTTAAACTTACTATCAATGTTATCAAACTCTTTATTAATGAATTTTTTAAGTTCTTTATTCTTTAAAACTAATTCATCTTGTTCTAATAGTTTTTCTTTTAAAAGATTTAAGTCTTCAAATTTTTTATTTGCTGTATTATTATTTTCTTTTAATTTTTCTTTTATAGAATTTAATTCTAAAAAATTATGAGTGATTTTCTTATCACTAGAAATAATTTTATTTGTATACTCTTTAGTTATACTTTCTAAAAATAAACCTACGCTGTTGTCAATCTCATCTATCTTATTTTCTAAAATATTATCGATATTTTTTTTACTAAAATCTTCTACACCATGAAGTTCAGATTGAAGTACCGTAAATTTTTCATTTAATTCGGCAGTTATTTTTTCTAGCTTTTCTTCAATTATTATTTTTTTTTTATCTTCTAATTTCTCAAAAAATAAATCTAACTTATCTGATATATCATCTTTTAAAGAATCAATTTTTTCTTCAAATTGTTCTTCAAGCTCATGGAGAAAAACTAATTTATTATTAACATGATGTTCAATAATATTTTCATAATTTACTTCTATATTATCAGTTGATACCTCCTCTTCATCAGGAATAACCTCTTCAATTTGACTCTCTTCAATAGGTATATTTTCTTCAGGTATAGTTCTGATAAAATATATATTTTCTGTATTCAATTCAACGTAGGTTGAACCATTATCTACTAAAGTAGCTTCTGCAGAATATTTTTTACCATCAATATTAACTTCAAGTATAACTTTTGGACCTAATTCAGAATCTGCTACCTTTTCTAAAATTATTTTTTCATCATTTACATAGCATTCATACACGTCAAAGAATAATTCTTTTTTTGAATTTATAGAAATTATATTTTCTTTAACTTTATCTGAATAGATTAAATCTATTTCGACATTATTAACTTGACATGTTAACGACATATAAGGATATTTATTTAAAAAGACAGTTTTATCAATTATATGTTCAATTCTTTCTCAGTTAATATTAAAAATTTGCAGTTTTTCTTTTTAGACCATTCATTAGCAGCTTTCCATTTTGCTGTATTTTGTATATACATTTTTTGCTCATATAATATGGTTTTTTGTTTTTTATTTTTTGTCTTTACTGGTCTTAAAGTTTGTTTACTAGGTTTAATTTCAATTAAGAATTTATTTTTATTACCATTTTTATCTCTAAAAACAATATAGTTATCAACAAAATATCTATGAACTTTACCATCCATAGGATTTAAATAAGGTATGATAATATTCTCACTACCCCATGCTAATATATTTTCATTTAAATCAGCCCATCTAAAAAATTTTAATTCCCAACCGGAGCGGTAGGTCGGGTTACCTTTACCGATATATTTTTGGAAATTAATAGGTTTAAAAATGCCTTGTCTAAATTTTTTATTCTTTTTAATAAATATAGTTATGACATTTGAAGAGAAAATCATTAAAAATAGCGAAATTAGACAAAAAAATTTAATGCGGCCAGCGAAGATTGCATTTGATAAACCAGATACTGGAGTTACTATCAATAAAAAAGGCGCATACTTCTTAATAAAAGACTCAGCTGATATAACTGTTAAGTATTTACCTTTATTATCGTATGGTAGTTTTAAAAATCCTATAAGTGACCTTAAGGGAAAATTTACTCAATCTGAAATTATAGATTTTGTTGGTAGAGCCAAAGAGGAAAGTTATACTAATCAATTATTAAGTGTAATATTAACTGATATAGGGTGTACCCAACCTATAACTCAAATTGTTGACGATGATGAAACGGCAGAACTAGATTTATCCTTTAGTGAAGATGAAGACGTTTATGGTGATTATGAAACGGAAGAAGAAATTTCTGTTAAATCTTCAACCACAGCAACTCAAACTATAGATGTAGAAGATGCAAGTGTAGTAATCCAAAAGCTTATAGAAGTCTTTAGTGCTAAATAATTAACCAACAAAGAATAAAGGCGGATCTGCATCTCCTTGACCAGGAGCTGAACCAGTCATTAACTGTTCTTCTAATTTTTCTTTTTCTGCTAACCCTTGTGTCATTAAGTCTGAAGAATTTAAACTACCTCCTCCAAATAGAGTTACATTACCATACTTACCTCTTATATTTGCAACTGCCATTTTAGTTAATGCGAGAGAGTATTGATAGACCCAAAGCTCTTTTAATAAGTCTCGGATTGGTCGTTCAACATAACATGATACAACCCCGTAAAATCTAACATTACTACTACTTGCATTTGGTTGTGGGTACATTCTTAAAATTTGCGTTCTTTCATCGAATGTATATGACCGTTTTGTTGCTAGCATTTTTTCTCTCGTTTCAAGCCAATTCTTTAAAGTATACCAGCTAATTAAATCAAAACCATAATTACCCATAGCATAACTAAAATATGTTTGTTGGGCTAACGTTTGTTCAATAGTAAACAATGTATTAATACCAGTACTAGAACCTTCTTCAAAATCAGTAATTGCAATTACTTTTCTATAATCCATTAGATCATAATCAAAACTATTATTATATGAAGAATTTGTATTTGTATTACCATCTGCAGAGGTTAAAGAACCTTGAACGGTAAAGCCTAGTTGTTTCTTTTCTATAAATAAACTGCCTATACCCGATAATGCTTCATTATCAGGGAATTGCGTCAAAGCATTATATAGATCAGAGGTAAATATATCATTAGCTGATATACTAGTAAAGCTACCTGAAGCATTATCATAAAAAGTTGAGGAAAGAGATGATATAGATAAAAATAAAGAACCAGGTATACCTGAAGTTGATACAAAAACTGTATCGTTTTCTATCTCTTTATTAAAATCTCTATTAAATGTATTTAAATCTTTTTGCTGTCTAAAGGTATCGCTATTTTGTAAAGTAAACAAATCATCAATTTTTATACCATAATTTTTTTTATATAAGTTACTATCGAACATTAGATATTCTTTAGTGTAACCTGCAAACTTACTAAAATATTCTACGGCTATACTTATATTTTCATATAATTGATCCCTATGTATCTCTACATTAGCAAACGGGTAACCTAACGTTCTTAATATTCTATCACTAAGTCTATTAAAGTTATCTACTTTAGAATTTAGATTAGTACTCTGGAATCCGGATATGGGAGCTATTTCGCATTTTGACATCATAAATATTTAATAAAATAGTTTCAAGTTATTAAATAATTATATGGCAGTAGGCAATGTAAAAATAATAGTAGTACCAACTTTATCAGCAACTAACATAGCAGGTGTTGATAAAGATGTAAATATCTTACAAGACCCAGCATTAACTAGTGAGTATATAAATCAAAATATGCCAGCTAATCATATTGTTGCAGATATAGATTACAGAGGTCCTAGACCAATCGTAGTTTATAGACAAACGAGTTAATATTATACTTCAGGCTCTTCAGCAGGAGCTTCAGGTGTAGCAGCAGGGTCAACGTCAACACCAGCATCAGCTGGTCCACCTCCAAAGTCAGGAGGTGTTTCCCCACTAATACCACCAGCTGGTGCTTCCATACCACCAGCTGCAGCATCACCAGTAGGAGCTGCTTCTAGATCATCTCTCCAATTTGGACCACCAGCGCCTATTTGTTGTAACTCCCATTGCAGTTCAGCATCCTTACGTAAAAATTCTCTATTAGCTTTTACATCAACATCATTCCAACCAAGATAGCGTTTTTGTGCATAAGTTGCTGCAACAAATTCATTAGACGCTAATGAATTAAAGTTTGTAGCTTTAAGTTCTAACTTCTGACTCTCTCTTAATTCATAGAAATTAGTCGGTACGTTAAACTCTAAATGTAAATTAGGAGCTTTAAGATCATATTCTTCAAAAAAGCCTTTTAATTTTAAGTGAGTTATAAATCCATTTTTTAGACCCCCTGCAAATTGCTGTTGCATTCTAATAATGAATTTAGCAAATTTTAATTCTTCTCTTAATATATTTTCACCATCTGCAAATTGACTATCAGGACTCAATCTATTGAGAGGTACTTTTAATGCTTTATATAATTTGTTAACAAAATACATTAAGTCTGCTAACTCACCTAAATTAGCTCCCCCAGCCAGTTGCGTAACTGATGTACCTTCTGAACCTGCTCTTTTAGCAAACCAGAACGAATCAAGCATACTTTGAGGGTTAAACTTTTGAACCTGACCGGATTGATTACTATCAAAAGTTTTCTTACTCCAATACTCTTGAATTAATTTTCTTAAATATGCTTCAGCTTTAGGCGGTGCCATGTTACCGACATCAACGTTGAATACAAGACGTTCTGGAGCTCTTACTAACCGGTATATAACAATAGCATCCTCAACTAATGATAATTGCCTGTAAGATCTTCTTGCATTTTCAATAAATGGTAATCTAAAAGTCTTATCTTGATTCCATATACCTGAATTAATATACGATATCTGATTATCGTCCATTGGTATAAAATCAAATTTTTCTATTTTTTCAGGTTTGTTAGGATCAAAAATAGGTTTACGTAAAATATAACCTTTAATGATCATATTTTGTATGTTATCGTAAATTGGATCAATTAAATCAGTAGGTAAAGCAACAGCACCTAGAATACCATCATCCGTGTAACCTTGGTGTATAATATGCTCAAAATATAGCTCACCTTCTACTAATAATTGTCTAAAATATTCAAAACCTTTCTTTTCGAAGTTAAAATAATCAATATATTTTTCAAATTCATCTTTTATTTTTTGCTGTTTTTCTTCATCTATATCAGTATTTCTAAAAATTAAATTAATGATATTACCAGATTCGTCTTTGCTTATACACTCATCACATATTTCATCTAATGCATCACTAATTTCGGAAAAAGCAGCCATTATACGGTAATCTCTCATTCTACCGCCTTTATTTTCTTCTACATTAGCATACACTAATGAACTATAATTACCATCAACACTTACTTGACCAGCTCCGGTATTATTAAAATCATTATTATAAAAGATAGAATTTTTTGCTAAAGCTTCTACCCTCCTCATACCTGTTTCTTCAAAAGTATTATACTTAGGATTTAAATCCCCTAAAACTTTATTAAAGTCTACAGACTGGTAAGGGAGTTTATTAACTAGATTTTTTAAAAACCCAGAGGATTTGCTTTTTTCTTGGTCAGCCATTATTATTATTTAATTTATTTTACGGAAAAGTAAAGGTTAATAAAGTGTTATTACCACTAAAGGTTTGAGACTCTAATGTATTGGTGGTTAAATCATAACCTGCTGAGTTATAGAGTACAAAAGTAAAATCAGCACTTAAAGAATTAGAAGCAGAAAATAAGGGTAAATTAAATGATAAAACATTATCACCGAAAACATTATAAGATGATATTTTAAACCCAGAAAAGCTAACATTGTTAGTAAAATTATTAAAATAAGATAAATTATCGTTAATGTAAATACCATCAGCTGATAATTTATCAAATTTATTACTACTTAAATATATACTGTCTAATTTTTCAAAACCATAACCATTAACAGTAACATTACCAGTTGTACCAGCAGTAAGAGTTAAACTATCAAATAATTTTACATTATCATAAAATATATCAGTTACGGTAGGGTTACCTGATATAGTGACAGTCTCTATATTATTGACTAAACCTGATGATAAGGGATATGAATAATTATTACCAGATAGAGATTCATAATTATCATAATATTCTAATACAGCTTCATTATGAAAATTATTATCTATAAAGAATATATTACCGTCTGGGTTTTCTGTATCTTTAAATAACCAACCTTTAATAGTAAAACTAGTATCAGCAGTTACTCTTGCTTTTTGATTCGAATTTAGCTCAGTTGGGTAATTCATACTTACATCACCAGCCCATAATACTTCACTTCTAATTTCTTGTTCGACACTTAAGTTAAAAGCTTTTGGAACTTTCCACGAGATAACTATATATGGATTACAGAACGGTACAAAATTACTTATAATTTGATCCATATCAGTTTGGTATCTAGTTAGCACTGAAACTGATAATGAAATGTTTACTGGTACTGGAGCTTTAATGCGTCTTGAAACTTTTTCTTCCCCAACATTACCTTGATAATAAAATCCATCAAGCTTATTAAAAACTCTATTTACATCTCTAGATATACCAGTAACGTTAACCGATACAACCGGTAATGTTAAAGTTTTATTTTCATTTATTAAATCGTGTAAGACTCTCTGTTTAGGAGCATATACATATCGAGCTTTAATTCTATCTTGTTCTTCTCTATCTCGATTAAATCGACCTATAACTATTTCATCAAACGCAGCAACAAACTGCGTTAACATATCTTTAATTTCGAAATAAAAAGGTCGAGCTTTCACTTAATTATTTATCCCAAGGAAACTGTAACCAACTGGTACTATATACAGTATTACCAGAAATAGTGTTTAAGCTTTCAAATTCAGTACCATTTCTCTTTATTAAACTAGCAAAATGAATATTATTATCATCAATACCGTATTCTGATTGTAAAATTGATTTTACTGAAGTAAATGTACGACCACTATCATTAATATCATCAACTACTAATATCTTACTTTTATTATTAATACTTTCAGGTTTTTGATATACTAGTGTATCGATATATTTACCGTCATCTTCTCTTGTACTAATACCTAAATTATGTAAATCTAATATACCTAGTTTATAACTAAGAGCTGCGCCTGGTATAAGACCTCCTCTACCTAAAGCAATGATACTATCAAACTTAATACGTTTATGTTGTATTTGGTCTGCTATACAATTAATTAAAAAATCTATATTATCCCAATCTAGTTTTAGTATATCTCCCACATATTAATTATAGTATATAAAAGGCAATTATCAACCTATTTGTTCAATAACTGATGTATATAAATCTATTTTACTTTTTAATACTATACCTGTTACATTCTTATCAATTAAATTATGTATATCATCTTTTAATCTTTCTAGAAATTTTACAGCTTGACCGCTATCAATAACCCCGTAACCTTTAATAATTATTTCTTCATCACTCATTGCATTTGGTGTAAATGCAGCTCCTTTTACTTTTACGCTATCAGTAGTTGGTAAGTTATACTTACCATAAGTCTGTCCTGGTGTTGCATCCCCTGGTCTATATTTTAAATTTTTAGAAGGATCTCTTTGCTGCATCGCACCAATAGCTGATTGATTTAGATTACTTTCATAAAGATTAAAAATTTTTGATTGATCACTCATTATTATTATTTAATATAAGAAAATTTAATAAATATAATAAAATGGAAAAGCCTATTACTTTCTTTCGTTCCTTTTTGGAAAATATTAATTTTGCTACTTTCTTTTTAGCAGCAATGGGAGCTTTAGGTGCTTTATGGTTAAATAGTAATTATGTTACACAAGAAGTTTATTCAAAAGATCAAGAAATTGTTTTATTAAAAATTAGTAATTTAGAAACTGAAATGCTAGCTCTACGTTTCATGGCTCAAACAAATCAAAGTGAGATAAGAGAATTATTACCATTGGTTGATAAAATTGAAAAACTAATCAGCAATATGATAACATCAAATGGAGAAGTTATTATAACAGAAAGTATGAAAGAGATGGAAGTTGATATAGCTGAGATAAAGAAAGATATCGAGTATATGAAAGCTCGATTATGGCCAACTGATTAATAAAATATGCTGATATAGGCATCAGTGTATTTATCTTCCCATTGCCTAGCCTGTACCTCATATGGGTTTTCGTAGTAAGTATCATTACACTCAGATGCATCTTTATCAGTATAATCTAATTTAGCCTGACTAACTTTGTCTAAATTATCTTGAGCAAAATGACATAACTCATGAAAATAGGAACTCAAATACCATTTCCTCTTATTCGGTATACTTCTCTTTAGAGTCTTATTACCTAACTCCATTAAATTTTCTTCAAAATAATATCCAGAAGTATTACATTCTATCATCTTTATAGTCAAATCATAGTCCCAAATATTTCTCGTTCCTTTATACTCGTTTAATATGAAGTTTGTATAACGTTCCAGTTCCTTTATATCGACATCAACCGATTTTAAGAGTTCCTTTACCTTCTTATTAAACTTACACGTAACTATAATCACATTTATATTATATCACAGTTCCCATAAAAAAACCCGATCTTCTGGAACTTCCAGAAGATCGGGGTTGTAATATATTATAATTTTTCTATTAAGGAAATGATTAATTTACCTTTGGAACCTATAGTAGATGCATCTATACCGTAATCTTTTGCTAGAGATATCAGTTTATCGGAACTAATACTATCTAATTCAGAAAGATCATCTGATAACGAAACCACCTCTAGAGGTTCCTCTACCGGGGCTTCTGGAACACTATTAATATACTCTTGTAATTGTTTAACCATCTTACCTTTTAATAGACGTCTATCTAGTTCCACACCATGTTGACGACCAATGGCTTCGAGCTCACCTTTACTTAATGTATTTAGATCTGACATAATTAGTATCCTAAGTGTCTTTTTCTAATAAATTCAGGACCAACAATTGCATTTTCTTCACTACTTAATGATGGAAATACAATCGGCCCAGCTGCAGCTGATTGCGATGCACTTGGATCACCTAAAGTATATTTAACTGATGTATTTGCTCCAACCTTTTCATTTTCTTCAGTAGAAGTCTTAACGTAAATATCTACTCCAGAGAAGTTAGTTGTGATAGTTGTATTACCAGCAAAGGTATAAGAATTAGTAGCAGGTCTATGTTTGTGCTTATGCTTATGTTTAACCTCTGTTGGGTCTGGTGTCTTTAAAGTGTACGTAAGCATCGGTGTTGCTGCGTCGAGCTTTTTAGCAGTAGTAACATCGTCTGAATTAAACAAGACCTGAACGATCGGTTGCTTGTTAACTGATCCTAATTTATCGATGAAGAATAGAACGTCTTCATTTAGTCTATTCTTACCCTTAGCGGATAATTCAAACACTGCTGTGTTGCCCGGTTCGATATTAAATCTATCTGCTGCAGCGAAGGTAGCAGGATTTAAATTAGTTAACTTTCTGAAACCACTACCCAAACCAATTGGAGGGTGAGCCATGACGTCTGCCGACAAAACTGTTGTATTTAAAAATGTAGCCATGTAATTATTTAATCAATTAGAAGTTTAAATTTAGAAGTTTAGCTTCCTATTCTGCTTTTAAATGCTCAGATAACTGTTCTACCATACCAGTTACAGTTAAATTACTATCTAACTCTATATCATGGTCACGGCCAATTTCTAGAATCTTCTCTTTAGTTAAGTGTGGGTATTCATTCATACAAATATTTATACAATCGCGCTGATTTTCCCGCACCCAAACAAAGCGCGGATCTGTCGCTGATGGTCTTAAATAAAATTATGTACGAGTATAAAGCAGTAGTAGATAGAGTAATTGACGGCGACACAGTAGACGTTGATATCGATTTAGGGTTTAACGTGTGGCTTAAAAAGCAGCGCATTCGCCTCTACGGTATTGACACTCCAGAGAGCAGAACATCAGATAAGGTAGAGAAGGTTTTTGGTAACCTAGCTAAAGCAAAAGTTCTAGAGTTCTGTCCAGTAGGCTCAAGCATTATACTCCAAACCAAAACCGATGATAGTAGAGGTAAGTACGGTAGAATTTTAGGTGAGCTAGTTACACTAGAAGGTACTAATGTTAATACGTTCCTTATAGAGAACAATTACGGCGTGGCTTACTTTGGAAAATCTAAAGATGAGATATCTGGAGAGCAATTACGTAATAGAGAGATTCTAATTGAGAAGGGTGAAGTTACTCTTTAGCATAGCACTCATTGTGTTCCTTACCTCTTGTAAGATTACTCCAGGTCATGAGCGTTCGGTAGATCTAGATATAAGTGTTCCAGATTCAGAGTTTCTTATTGAATGGTAAACTAATACCCTCTACAAGGGTGGGTTCCTGATATAGAAAAGCCCCGGGGGCCATATATACGTTTTCCCTACGCGCATAATTTTTTTGTTGGCATGGGGCCTCCCAAGGCTCTGACCCCGCTCTCTATATAGGAATTCTCCCACGTTAACGTCTCTGAGCGGGGTGGGTTGCTGCGAGGCGGGGCCGCCCGCAGACAAAAAGAGGCCGCCCTCAATTAGAAC
>Ga0209830_10003167_pt1 | contig 12727 bp, 5 predicted proteins | sample ArcticOcean_MG_C_12_FD_187439 | JGI IMG/M metagenome (GOLD analysis project Ga0209830, IMG submission 187439) | Marine microbial communities from western Arctic Ocean - ArcticOcean_MG_CB8_130 (SPAdes) (version 2) | ecosystem: Environmental > Aquatic > Marine > Oceanic | place: Arctic Ocean...
TCGACACCCCTATATCCCTCACATAGTTTTTATACCGGCAGCGTCAGCAATAAAGGGATATTATTATTCTCTATTGCATCTTCGCACAGATATAAAAGAGCTCGTACTACGCGATAGGCGCAGACGAGAACGAAAATAACACACACACACACAATAACACACATTACAATAACACACGGTATACATAAATCTAAGTCTAAACTTGTTGGTCGTGAAAGACATCGTCGGCATCAAAAGCGTTGGTTTTTTATTTAGTATCATACGTTATAATTTGGGTTAATATATACCCATCGTAGAAGAACGTACTACTAAGTAACCATAGTATCAAACGACGCAGACGCAGATAGGGAATAACATAAATAATAATAACATTAAAATGTCTGAACGACTATCGCAATCGCTTGCCAAATCTACTCTAATCATTAATCAGAACGATCAAAATACTGATACTACTACGATAGAAGAACAAAAGCAAAGAATGACCGGTACTGCTGAGAGCCAGCTCGCTGGAAACGAAAACAATAAAAATAAGGAAACAAGAATAAGACCGAGGACGTCGAAGGATGAGATTTATAAAGTAAACGCACAAAAGAAATCGTTCGAACAAGATAAGATTAATGGGGAGATCATTACGACCGGTGGCGTAGCATCGATCAAGGTCGAACGGAAAGTCGCACAAGCTTTGGCTACTTTAAGGCATACTTTTACTGTATGCGACGCGACGGCCCCGGATTGTCCAATCGTTTACGCTTCGGATTCGTTCTTGGCTATGACTGGATATCCATCGGAAGAGATCATACATCATAACTGCAGGTTTTTGCAAGGAAAAGATACGGATCCAGAATCGGTGAAGAAGTTACGCGATGCAGTGAAAGCGGGCGATCGCGTTTCGGTTAGATTGTTGAACTATCGAAAAGACGGGACGCCGTTTTGGAACTATTTAACAATCGCTCCAGTGAAATTGGCCGACGGGACGGTCGTTAAATATATTGGCGTACAAGTCGACGTGACTGATAAAACTGAGGGAAACGCAGAAGCGAGCGTTTTAAAAGACGCGGATGGGTTTCCGTTACTGGTTAGATACGACGCTCGGTTAGCGGCTCAAAATTTAGGCGCGTTCATCGAAGTCGAAGAGGCCGTTTTGAGCGCCACTGGATTGAAAAAATCAATCGATAATAATAACAAAACATCGGGCGATCAGAAGCAACAACAACAAAACTCATCCAGAGCTGGTTTAGATATGGCTTCGACTTTGGAAAGAATTCAAGAATCGTTCGTTATAACTGATCCGAGCTTACCCGATCATCCAATCGTTTTCGCTTCGGACGGGTTCTTGTCCTTTACTGGATATTCGAGAGAGGAAATTTTGGGCAGAAATTGTAGATTTTTACAAGGCAAAGATACGGACATGAAATCAGTGAAAGCTATTAGAGATGCTATTAATTCTGGCTCTGAAGTTACTGTGAGATTGTTGAATTATACAAAAAATGGACGTCCGTTTTGGAACATGTTCACTTTAGCGCCAGTGAGAGACGACGAAGGGAAGGTTAGATTTTTCGCCGGCGTTCAAGTAGATGTTACCGTGTACGACGACGATGGTACGGAAAGAACCGTAGCCTCGTTCGATGAATCAGCCGAAGCACAAAGAGACCAGCAAGAGTATTCGAAGAACGCAGCAGCGAATATTGCCGTGGCTACTCATAATGACGCCCCGGATAAGTTACCTTGGGAAGGATTGTCCGGGTCTTTGAACGGACCAAAGCCGCATAGGAAAGATGAATGTGCAAACGAATGGAACGCTTTGATCGAAGTCATTCAATCAGCTGCAATAGAAGATGCATCAAAAGCGATAGATCAACACAGACGGCCATTAACGCTCGCTGATTTCAAGCCCGTGCAACGCATCGGTCAAGGAGACGTCGGCTCCGTCCATTTAGTGACTTTGAGAAACAACAACAACAACAACAACAATAATAATAACGATAAAAATAGCAACAACAAGAACAAGAACAAGAACAACAACGAAAAAGAAGAACAAAACGGAAAAGAGGAGAATAAAAAAGGACAAGTAGAAGAGCAAGAGCAACAAGTTAAGTTCGCAATGAAGGTTTTAACGAAGCAAGAGATGATTGATAGGAACAAGCTTCATCGTTTACGTACGGAGGCTACGATTTTGCACCATTGCGACCATCCATACTTGGCAACGTTATATACCGCATTTCATTCTGATACGCACGTATATTTCTTAATGGATTATTGCGAAGGTGGTGAGTTATATGAATACGTGCAAGCTCAACCTGGGAAAAGACTTCCAGAGAAACATGCGAAGTTCTACGCCTCGGAAGTTTTACTCGCGTTGCAATATTTGCATTTATTAGGGTTTGTCTATCGCGACTTGAAACCAGAAAATGTCTTACTCCGAGGCAATGGCCATTGTGTGATTACTGATTTTGACCTCTCCTTTGTCGCTTCGAGCAGACCGCACGTCGTGTTGAAGGACGAGCAACCGCATTGGACGCAAGTTAACCAGGTGTTGCTCAGTACTAAAAAGAAATTGAACAATAATAATAATAATAATAATAATAATAATAATAATAATAGCGGTAACGGAAGAAAGACAAATAATAATAATAATAATAATAATAGCTTTCGAAGAAAGGGACAAAAACAATCAGAAAAGGGAGCTGTAAAACCGCCAAAGTTTAAACTTGGAACGAAGAATCCATTATTAGTCGCCGAACCGTTTGCGTTTACGAACTCGTTCGTTGGCACGGAGGAGTATTTGAGCCCGGAGGTTTTATCCGGCGCCGGCCATTCGGCTCCAGTGGATTGGTGGGAACTCGGAATATTCATTTACGAATTAGTATATGGCACGACACCGTTTAAAGCAAATAGGCGCGAGCAAACGTTCGAAAACATCATGCAAAAAGAATTAGAGTTTCCACAATCACCTTCGCAAGTTTCGCAGAATTTGAAGAACTTGGTCGCAAAGTTATTAGAAAGAGATCCGACGAAACGCTTAGGGACGTTTGGTGGCGCCGAAACTATTAAAAGACATGAATTCTTTGGCGACGTGAACTGGGCTTTAATTAGATGGGAAACTCCACCATTTGTTCCATCTGACAATATTATGAACAATAATAAAGCTGTCGAAGATTCACAATCGCAATCGTCGTCCTCGACGAAGAAATAATCAATAGAGTACTAGTAGTAAGTGTGATGAAAGACGTACCGTACAAGTGTAGGTGAACATTTTTCAATCAATCAAAACAAATAATAATACTAAATCGGAGTAACAAACGGTTCATTATCATTATCATCATCATCACCATCATCAATTATAGATAACTCTCTCACTAGAGGGTGTTTCTTTAATTTTGGCTCTATTGAAACAATCCTATTAATCAAAACGCGAGCGCTTTCTAAATCTTTCCGTTCTGTTATCTTCATCTGTGCCCAGTTGAACATCACGTCCACTGCTAAAGGATCCGCCTCTAAGGCGAGTAAATAATACGCCTCGGCTTTATCTAAATCTCTATACCTCTCCGTTGTCTGTAGAATCATCGCCAAGTTATTCGCCGAATCGACGTGCGCATTCTCGGACAACTGCAACGCTCGTTCGTATAACACAATAGCTTCTGCGAATTTCTCTAAAGTATGTAGAACGTTCGCATAAGCGAACGTCTTCTCGACGTTAGTTGGATCCTCTTCATATAATCGTTCATAAAATTGAACAGATTTTAGGACTATTTCATCAAACGCTCTATCGATTTCCTCTGCGCTGTTCTTCTTCAGCTCTTTCGCTATCCTCTTCGCGGCTTTGAGTCCTTCGAAGTTCGTGTTCTTCGATACCCTCAAAATGGCTTCAGGCGAATCCATCGGTGCAAAAAATTGTTCCTGACGTTGTTCTGCTGAATCATCAATTCCTCCAACTGTTCTTCTTCCTCTTCTTCTTCGGCGTAGGAACCAATCGTTCTCGCCGCTGCTCGGGTGAGTCCTTCTATCGGTATACTTTCGATAACGTCGTCGTTGTTGTTGATGATGATTATGATGATGATCATTAACAGTTTTAATCATCATCATCGTAGTCACGCACTATTACTCTCTATTATATCCGTTTTATTTAGGTATTATAGACTTAAAACTTCTCTAAAAATAGCGTCACTCATAAACGGATGTCTCCTTCTATAGTTTCTGGTATGCGTATTTCTTGATACCCTAAACGAAAAGTCTCTACTGACTGACGACTGATGTCAGTTTGTCAGTTTGTAAGCATTATATAAGAACCAATCAAAAGCAGAATGTTGCCAGAATTGCCTCTACAAATTTGGTCGCATCGGCCTCAGCTATCATACGATGCTCTCACTGCTGAAAGTGCTGAGAAAATCAGAGACACTAAAATCGCTCATATCAAACTGATATCAAAGGGAACGACACGTACTAATAATAAGTAAACAGTAGTACGCGCGTAATAAAAAAGAAAGAGAGATAGGATTAGATACATACACACATATCTACATCAACGCATCGAGCAAAGTGAGAGCGTGAGAGGAGAATAATCAGTACTCAGAATCAGATAAATGAACCCGTACTCTGCAAACACAAAACCGGTTCGGTCCTGGTTTGGAAAAACAGGATTGAATCAAAATCGAGATAATAATAGTTTATTACTTAACGGCGATAACAATCAAAGAAGAAAAAGAAGAACGAATAGAGTAGTGACTAGGGTAAGTCGTGATAACGTAATCAATACCTTACTTGAAGAAGAAGAAGAAGAAGAAGAAGAAGAGTATTTTAAGAAGGATTTACCGAAGATTAACTTCAAACAAAGACGAGAGCGCGTGTTCAAAGAACTGTTTAGAAACACTAATAATAATACGAGTAATAATACGAGTAATAATAAAGTTTTGTTACTATGTTTTGGTGGTGAGCAAATGAGCAGGAATGGGTTCGAGGGACATACCGCGAGGTTCAGACAAGTCCCCGATTTTCTATACTTAACCGGAGTATTCGACAAGGACTATCACATGATCGCTACTGCGCAGAGGACTGTTATCCTATGTCCAAGGAGGACTGAGCAAATGGAAGTTTGGATGGGGAAACAACAATCGTTTGAGTCAGTTAAAGAACAGAGCGCGTGCGATGAATGTTTTTACGTAGACGAAGTCGATGGAGCGGTTGAGTATTTATTATCATCATCGAATGATGATGATAATAATGACATTGATAATAATAATAATAATAATAATAATAATAATAATGAACAAGCAGAAAGAGCGGTGGATGATGAACGACGGCAACAACGAACGCCTGCAGGAAATGGAAGAAGAGCGTTTAGGATTTCGACGACGCAGTCTTCTTCTTCTTCTTCTTCTTCTTCTTCTTCTTCTTCTTCTTCTTCTTCTTCGAACGATAATAATAACAATAATAATACAGTATTCGCTTACGTCGCCCCAGAAGTGAACGAATTAGAATTGAAATTAAAGTTGAAGAAAAACGAAGCGTTCGCGAGATCGAAAATATTCGGTCCTTGGATAAACAATAACATCTATAGTAATAGGACTACAGATAAGTATCACATTCGATTTGATTTCTTGCAATTACCGGATAAAATAGCTAAAGCGAGGGCAAAAAAATCGAAAGAAGAAATTGCGAGAATCAAACGAGCTAACGATGGGTCTTCCGATGCTCACATAAAAATGTGGAAATTAGCTGAACCGAATAAAACGTACGAATTTCAATTAGAAGCAGAGTTCATACAAGCTACGACGAAAAGAAATATGCGCGAGCTCGGCTATCCGTGCATAATCGGCACTGGCGAAAACTCCGCTATTTTACATTACGAAGATAATAAATGTTTATGTAAAGCTAAAGAAATCGTTCTCGTCGACGCAGGTGCGGAATGCGAAGGCTATACTGCAGATATCACGCGATGTTTCCCTGTCGACGGTAAATTTACAGAAGATGCAAAGTTATTATATAATTGCGTTTTGGACGTTCAAATCGAAGCCATTGAAAATTATCAAAAAGGAGCGCTTTTTTTAGAAGTTTCCAGAAAAGCAAAATTAAAGACAATAGAAGGATTACAGAAAAAATTGGGATGCGTTCGCGAAGATGTTAATTTGTCAGATGCTTTAAATGCTGGGATTTCGGAAATTTTCCTCCCGCACGCGTTAGGTCATTTTCTCGGTTTGCAAGTTCACGACGTCGGGCCAAACGCTGGAAGCCCTCTACCAACGATTTTAGAAGTTGATAACGTGATAACGTGCGAACCGGGCATATATTTCGTTAAAGCGTTATACGAGAAAGCTCTAGCCGATCCAATGCAAAAGAAATTCTTAATTCGCGAAAATATCGAGAGATTCGCCAAAGTCGGTGGCGTTCGCATAGAAGATAATATTTGGATCACGGAAAAAGGACCGGTGAATCTGACTAGATGTCCTAAAACTATCGAAGCTATCGAAGCCTCTTGTAACAGTCGAAGAAAATAGTAGTTGTGACTATTTATGGCATAGCAGTAGTAGTAGCACTTTTATTTTATTATAATACAGATTGTTCATCATCATCATCATCATCATCATACAGTGTATTGCTAATTTTTATACGTTATTTGCCGAACCACCGTTCGGAGGAGGAGATTCTTGAACTTTCTCTAAAGCGGCAGCGGGTGGAGGGCTTCTCGATCTCCTCCCACGATTATCAAATTCCTTACCTCCAGGACTTGAATTATTTTTATTTGCTTCTAAATTAGTAGTAGTAGTAGTAGTAGTAGTACTATCAACCATTTCCGACGTATCGACGCCGAGTTCTTCTAAATCTACCAAATCCATTTTCCCTTCGCCGATGGATGTTTTTCTAAAAAACGCGCCGGCGGTTTCAATTTCTGAATCTCTCGGCATGTGTTCTCTCATTATTGATTCGACGCCCATTTTAGCAATTGCGAAATCTCTTCTCATGCCTTCGTCTACGATTTTATCTTCCATGTTTGCAATGACTGACATATGCTTTTTAAAAACAGCCGAGGTCGTTCTCGGAAGCGTGACTTTTCTTCGTCTCGGTGGACTTTGTAATTCTCCCCTATGTTCGTAGTCTCCCCATTCGTCATACTTTTCTTCCTCATCTTCATCTTCGTCGCTTTCGGATTGTTCAAAAGGCGTATGTCTCGCCGACGGATTTCTAGATGAAACCATGCTCGCGATTTTGTTCACGGCTTCACCGAGCGGGCCGAAGGAGTTCCTCCTAGCGCCTGCGCTCGGAGAATCTTCAAACGAGACGCTTGCGTCGCCGCCGACAGTTAGATTCTTCCCATCTGCCGACGATGGTAGATAATGATGATGATGTTTATCACTACCATTGAATATGTTGTTGTTCATAATACTACCGTTGTTATTGAATCCCGCTAATCCAGTAGTAGCAGGTGCGGAGTCCGGTGCAACATCCGTGTATTGTTGTCGTTTCGTGTCTTGATTGAGCCATTTTGGTCCTAACGTTGATATGATGACCATCCCAACTGGAGCGGTGATTATGATCGAAAACACTGCGGTTGTTAAGATGTCGTTACCCCATTTCACCCACTCTTCGTAATTCGCTTCGCCAGTTTTTGATTTCAAAATCGCTTCTAACGGATCGCTCGCTAAAGCCGCTTGCACTGTCGCTTTAGGTAACCACGCCAAAGAAACAAAAGCGCGTTCTTTGAAATTCAAATTTCCTCCTTGCACGGCAAAAAATGCCATCGGTAAACGAATGCATAATCCGCAGAATAATAATAAAATCGATTTCGGAATCGTCGATGCAGTTAAATCGGCGAATTTTACAGCCGAACCTATTACACCGAACAATAATGGCTGAAAAAGAGTTCTCCACGCTCGGGATAAATCGACTTCTACTGAATGCGCGAGCTCTGGTCGAGCTCCCAAGGAAAATCGATCGCGCGTCAATGGAATAGGACAGCGTCCTTTCGTCCACGCTTTATTTGCTGATATGCCCATGGCCAGCGAGGCCATTGCACCGCCACCACTGAATTCGTATTTTCTTCCCAAAAACATCATTGCCATTCCGAGCTCGAACGTTAATAAAGATCTTTTCCAAGGTTTGTTCCAAATCGCTGTAGCGCCTAATAAAATATATCCAGCAAACGAGCCAGCGCAAATACCTAAGATGACATCAGTTGGTCCATGCATAATCGTCCACGCTAAGTTATTATGCTCGTCCGATGGAATTGCAAACGATTTCATGATTGTATACCCAGTAATTGCGACGACGTCGTCGAAACTCGCCGCCGCGACGATTAAACTCGGAATACCTTTCGCGACTCCATATCCCCTCGCTTGTAAATCGAACATACCACCAACGACGACGGCTGGTGAGACGGCGGCTAATATGAACCCTAAACATAATCCAAGCGGAATCGATACGTTAAACAACGCAGTGGCAACGAATCCGGTCAAAATGGCTTCGGATACCCCAGGTAACACGGTTAACCTCGCCGCCGCTAATCCGACTCTTTGAAACGCTTCTAAATCTAACTCCAAGCCAGAGCGCATCAAAATCACTGATAAACCAGCCGCCCTAGTCGCAGAAGACCATTCGTTCGGTAACGACTCCACTAAATCACCAGGGACGTTCCTCACTAACAATCCTGATAATAACATCCCTAGTAATGGCGGGACGTTCGCGAACTTTGCGATCGATGCCCCGATATGTGCTGCTGCCCATATAAATATCAACGAAAACACGGCTCCACCAGGGATGATTATTTCCGTATCGTTCTTCATTTTCGTCGTGTGCGGTAGAAAGACTTCGCCTAAAACGCAGTATAACATGACCCAGGTCACGAAAACCATCAAAATCGTCGCCGTGCCTTTCGGGATTTGGACACGAAGTTGTCTATTCATATTCGTAGTATTCGTGTTATATTGATCATACGCTCTCGATACGTTAGTTTGATTATTATTATTATTATTGTCGTTGTTAATCATTACATCTTCTTCATCATCAACACGATCACTACGTGTTTCAGTGAACATGTATCTAATAAATATATCGTAAAACGCGGGAATAATAATAAATCAAGCGTTTTTACGAAGAATCAGAGAGTTTACTTTGATAACGAACACGCGCGCGCGCAATAGATTATTTATTGTTATCGATCGTATTACTCTAATCAACGCAAAGAAGGAGCGTGCACATGAAACTCAGTTTAAACCCAGTATGTTCTTAATGAATATATGATTATGTTTAGTAGTAATACACGCAATAATGAGATATAAAACGTGAAAAACGAAAACCTGTGTGCGTGCGTGTTTTGTATCGATTATTTTCACTTTTTACAGCAGCAGTTTACTTTTGCGTCTTTTGGTCAGTCAAAGCAATTTGTCTCTCTTTTGCTAGAAGTTGTTTGTAATTAATTCTTCTCTCTCTGCTGTCAGCAGTCTGTCCAAAATCTGTCCAGTATCTGTCTAGGCTTTTTTGTACCAGCAGATACTATTAATATGGGATAAAATTTTCTACAGTTTGCTCTCGGGATTTTCGGGTACGACGTCAAGGAGAGAGCACAGCAGAAAACAATCATTCGAACGAGCAGAGAGAAACAGCATCTCATTAACATCTTTTGAGCCGTCTTTAGTAGTAGTGTGATGAAGAACGTACGCGGTATACACATGTACAGAAGTATTAAATAAAAATGAATGAAAATTTAAAACCAGCTCTTGTTCGCTTCGCCGGTATATTCCTGAAGTTTTTCCCGTAAGCGCAAGTTCTCTCTGTCGATTCGTTCCAACTTATCCTCAACGCTTAATAAGCGCTTGCGCTCTTCTTTGAAATTTAAATCGGAAGCTTTCAAAGCGCGTTCGCATAAATCCAATTTCTTCTGTAGAGTAGCGTGAGCGTCTACGACTAAACGCGCGTCATCCAGCGTCTGTTGAAGTTTTTGCTCCAGTTGCTTTATTATTGCCTTATCGTGATAATTATCGTTCGTTGTTGTCGTTGTTGTCGGATTTTGTGTTGTATTTTGTTGTTGTTGTTGTTCTCGATTATTATTATTATTATTATTATTATTATTATTATTATTATTAGGAAAGTCCTCCGATACTCTGAATATTTGTAAATCGTTCGAGCACGATCCGTTATAGCCACCAAATGTGATTAAAACGGACTCTTTTGCATCAGTGGTTTCTAACGCCACGGCACTCATGCCTTCGCCGACGAATTTCGGACTCTTGAAATACTCTCCAAAAGAATTATCGATTCCGTTAGTAGCAGCAGCAGCAGCTGGAGTGATCCATTTCACTTCATTTAAATCTAATATAGCGCTTTCTAAAACACCGTTTTGATTATTTCCGCCTCCAATGATTAACGCGTAACGATCGTTCTTCACTGAAGCTACGCAATGTCCGGCTCTCGCTAACGGTGAAGTTGCCGATTGCTGCTTCTTGCCCTGAACAGGAGATCCGCCGGGAGCAGAAGACATCGAGGCAGTTACTACTTTCCACTTCCCAGTGTTTATATCAAGCGCGTATAAATCATCGAAACATTTGAACGAAGCTCCTGTGCCTCCAAATATAATCATCTTATCTCTCCCCCACGGAATCGCGACGTGCTCGGATCTCGCCTGTGGCGTTATTACCGCCGCATTAGCAGTGTTGTTCGTATCTACTGAAGTACTACCACCTTGTTGAGTTATGGTAGCACAATCGACCCAGCTCATCGTTTTGTAATCTAAACGCCAACAGTCGTTCAAATACCTTCTTTCCTCGTCTTCGCCGCCAAATATGATCACGTCACCGTCGTTACCAACTTTTGTGCAACTTAAACCTCTCCTTGCGCACGGTCCTCGTTTGCCCTTGATGTGTACTGGGACCCAATGGCCTTTAATACTCGCATCACCATCGTGAGAAGGAGAAGCGATATTATCTTTTTTTTCTTCGTCCATTAAAACCAATTTAAACACCGCTAAATCGGTATCTTGCGCCTTTTTGCTTGTTTTTGAGAATTTCCCGCCGAACGAATAACAATGACCGTCCCTCAAAGTAACTAAACGATGCCCCGAAATCGCTGGCAAAACCTCTTCCTTATTTATAGTGCTATACTCAACTTTTAACCATCTCTGTTTCATAAAACAGAACACGAACGTATCGCTTAAAAATCGGCCTTTCCAACTGCCGCCGGAGACGATCATTTTCGTCCCTAGCTGGTTCACGCACGCGCCGTGTTGATACCTCGGACACGGTTTGATGAAACTACTACTCGACACATCAACGGTCTCCCATTGTTGTAGTTGATCACTCGTACTCGCATAATACGTTATCGCCTTAACCTTCTGCGCTCCAAGACTCTGCCGCTCATAAACGCCTCGTCCCTGTCCTTCCCTTTCCATCAATAGCTCTAAATATCTCTCATCGACTTCGCCTTTTGCGTTGACTAGCTCGAACCACTTCTCGTTTTCTTCCGATAATAACTTCACGTATAAGCGCATGGCCTCGAAGCGATCCATTTTCCCCAGGTTATAATACGTCTCGTATTTCCCTCGTTCTTCGCGAGTCATTTGCCACTTCGACCTGATCTCGGTCGGACCATTCAAAGCCTGTTCCTTCAGAGCGTATAGTAACAACCTCGTTTCGTCCGTGAACTGTGACTCGATCTTTGGAACGTTAGCTACTTTAGTCGCCGCGTAGAACTTCTCTGGATACGCTAACAACGCCATTTTTTATTTATATTTATTTATTCAAATAATTTATACTAAAAAAACGAACGAATGGAATGTTTACTAGGATATGATCGTACTCCTACTTATCGAAATTACTCTCCGACTGCTTCACGCGTATTGACTGTACTACTTACTGAGAAGAAGAAGAATCGGAAGAAGAATCGGAAGAAACGGAGCAGTAAACGCGGCACAGTAGCACGCGTAAACTGTTCTGTTTACTATCAAAAGTACTCTCTCAAAGATGCCTGCTGCTGAGAAGAATTTCTGAAGGGCGGGAGGAAATGGAAAACGAGCATTAGCAGCAGTTTAATAACGAGGGGTCATTTTTGAACATCACTCATCACGTGCATAAATTTGATCACGAAGAACGATAAGAAACTTCCTCTTCTTCCTCTGCTTCCTCTGCTTCTTCTCCTGATTCAGTTCTTGTTCAGTTCTCGTTCTTCTAATCTTTAAAGCGCGCGCGCGCGGCAGAGGAAGTGATCTCTCATGCTGAGTACTTTTTGATGCTTGGTTTGACCGACGACAAAAAACGCCAATCCTTTCTGATCACGGCAAGGCCACGAGAGAAAAGGACGAAACTAGAACGAGCACTTTCGTGCGAAACGAACGCAGAAGGTGATTCAGTGTTTGGAGATCGTTGCAAATAGTTCATGGTCGTTCTCTCTCTCTCTATCGATCTCTACGCGCGCGCGTGTTATTATTATTATTATTAGTATTAGTATTAGTATTATTTGCATTTGTTTGATGTCCATCATGAAATCGGTTTCCAAAACAAGAGCAGCAGTTGTCAGCAGAGCATACTTTGTTATTCATTACGCGTTCTGTGTTGTTTATGAACTACTGCCGCTTCTCAGACTTGCGATAAAGAAGAAGAAGAAGAAGAAGAAGAGCCGCATGCTCTGCTGATTCTGAAGAAAATACGTTCTTCGTACTCGTTAGTCGTTGTTTAAGAACTACTATTTTGCTGCTCACACTAATTAATTACTAATAAAGAAGAACGCGGAATTCGGAAACATCATC
>Ga0209830_10003174_pt1 | contig 12710 bp, 5 predicted proteins | sample ArcticOcean_MG_C_12_FD_187439 | JGI IMG/M metagenome (GOLD analysis project Ga0209830, IMG submission 187439) | Marine microbial communities from western Arctic Ocean - ArcticOcean_MG_CB8_130 (SPAdes) (version 2) | ecosystem: Environmental > Aquatic > Marine > Oceanic | place: Arctic Ocean...
TAAAAGAGCTCCATCTACTCCATTTTTTTTTCTGTCATCTTGAATTTTCTTTTCGTTTTCGTGATCAAAATCAATAGTATTTTTAGAATCTACTAAAATCTGCTCATAACTTTTTATTTTATACGGGACATTAGCATAAACAAATACATTTTTCGAAAAGTAATTTAATAGTCTACTAGGGTAATAATCTTCAATAAATTCTAAAAACTTAAGAAGATAAATAATTTGATGATCTCCCCAATAACCAATATAAGCCCAAGGATTGTCAGGCTCTACTGTTTCCCAGTCAAAGCCATCTTTAGTAACTCTATAAGGATTGTATCCCTCAAATGTAGTAGCATTCAAAAATTTATGAATCATCCCATCAATAAATTCTGGATAAGAATGCGCTAATGATTCCCAATTTTGAAATATATCCCTCCAATTTCCTTGATAATCTAGAATTTTAGATCCATCTTCTTCACTCTTTGTGTTTATTGAAAATTTATTCCATGGACGACTTGGATCCCCGTGTCTTCTACTAAATTTTAAAGGCAAATATTCAAAGCATAAACGTTCAAAATCAGTATCATCATTCTTTTCATAAATAAGTTTTAAATCACCTAAAGAAAATAAAATTGGAAGAGAGTTTAATGTTTCTATGTTGTTCTCGTATACTTCTTTATTAGCATTTGATATATATGGAATGAAATCAGATTTTTCAATTTGATAGCTATTATCAAATATTCCTCCTCGCATTAAATTAAACATCGAGTTAGAAAAATGACGAATATTTCTGAGTTTATCTGCTGTAATTTGAATTCCATCACAGGATCCAACTATCTCTATTAAATGTTTTGATCCGGCTTTAATATCATTTTCGATATGAGTAGATATACTTGAATTGTTTTTTATAAGTTTTTTTATATAAATTATATCAGAAACTGTTTGATTTACATTGGCTACTATCATCCAATTTTTAGACTTATTGCTTGAAAGGGTTAAGCTTGTATTAAGAAAATAAGCTCCCTTTTCAGCTCTTATATTATTTTCTTGAATTACTTTATCCCCTCTTCTAAAATTTTCAATTTGTAAAGAAGAAAGTAAATACTTAGGATTTGTTAAGCCATAAGACCATACAGTATTAGCTTTTAAAGCTTCACTAGGCTCAGCCTTATCAACTATAATAGCGCTTAAAGAATAAACGCCTAATCCTGTATCGGTTTCAAGTTCACACTTCTTATAAGCATCAACTAGATTACTAGATCTATTTTGCAGCTCTTCATTAACCCCGCTTGGAACAATATTTTGTATCCCATCTAATAAATCTAACTCAACATCTGATGATCCATTATTTGTTATATTCGATTTTCTAACAAAGCCATGCTTATCACTTGAATTCCATTGATAAGAAAATTTCAATTCTAAATCGTGATTAATTTCTTCAAAAATTATTTTATTCCCTATTGAATTCTTGTAGAGGTTTCGTGTTATTTTATAGACACTACTAAGTTTTCTAGAAAAAGGCTCCCAAAGAAATTTTTTGCCACTTTTTGAAACAAGCAATAAGGTTTTGCTACCTGTAACCTCTTCAGATTCCGTAATCTTATCGTCAGTATAATAAGGAAATAAAGCTGAATCACTATTCTTTCTTCCGGCCGACAGACTTCCAGTACTTGAGATGAACATCCAATGGTTAGAATCACTTACAATACTCATAAAAAAAGGACGCATCGAGTCGACGTTAGAAATTTTATAAAACTCTTCGCTTTGTATTGTTACCAACTCTCCTTTAACTTCTTGTTTAGATAGATGAGCTTCTGTATTTCCTAAATATATTTTACTATTAGACATTCTAAAATTTTATAAATAACCAATTCTTCTATTGATAAATCCTTACATATTCGATCTCCATAATATCACTGTCAAAATCAGATGCAATTTCGCCTCCCATAGTTCCTCCCATGGCAACGTTTAAAATGATAAACTGATTCCAGTTAAAAGGAAGGGCACAAGAATTTCCTACTATATGATGTGGCTTGTCATCAACATAAAATGTTAGCGCCTGTTTGGTCCAAACAAGTGAATAAACATGAAATACTTCCGTAATATCTGAGTAATCATTGCTAATATGACTATCTCCCTCACCATAATTATCAGGATGATGTACTGTAGATTGAACTTTAAAATTATTTGATTGAGCTGCTTCTAAAATATCTATTTCACCACAAGCAGGCCAAGTGACAGTTTTAAAATTAGAACCTAGTAACCATAAAGCTGGCCAAGCACCTTTTTTTCCTGGAATTTTCGCTTTTATATCTACTCTTCCGTAAGTAAAGTCTTTTTTAGTATTAGATATTATTCTAGCCGAAGTATAATTGTTTCCATTATAAGATTCCTTTTTAGCTATAATTTTTAATTTACCATCTTCAACTTTAGAATTATCTAATCTACTTGTGTAAGATTGAACCTCGTTATTATACCAACTATCACCAACTTCATGAACCCATTTGTCTGAATCAATAGCACCCGTATAGTCAAATTCATCAGACCAAACTAAACTAGAAAACTGATCCTTAGGGCTAATACTTGAAACAGTATTAGTAGTAAGCCATACATACCAAGCTATATCCTGGTCATCAACTGTCCTTAAATAGATGTTTTCTGAATCATAGCATTCAATAGTATAACTATGTTCTCCTACATAAAAGCCTACAAAGCCTTTATCCCCAAATTCAACTTTATTAAGATTATCTTCTTTTTTTGCGGAAAATGTTGTTTGATAATTGCTTAGTGGATAATTCTCTATATCACCATCACCATTTGGAGATTGAGAAGTAGAGCCAAAATCATCATTTAGATGATGGCCCTTTCCAAATATAGTTTCGTTTGTTTTATGAGAATAAGTTCCGTTTATATTAAAAGTATATTCATCATCATAAAACCCTTTATTTAATTTAGAAAAAGCATAAGCTTCCCAATACGTCGAGTATCGTTTATCTTGAGTTCCATTAGAAAAATGAGCGTCTTGGGCAGAGTTAATTTTCCAGGTTTTTGATGAATCACCAGCCAACAGCTCTAAAATAGTTGGCTCAGAAAATGGTTTAACATAAACAGTAATTTTTTTATCAATACTTATGAAATGGTTAGTAGAAGAATAGGCTAGTACTCTAACATCATATGTTTTAGTGCCAACATCAGTATATGAGAACTCAACTGCTCCAGAAGCATTTTTAGAGTCCCCAGTACCAAATCTATAACTATAAGAGACAGCATTAGTAGCAGAGGCAGAAAATTTAACAAGACCTGTTCCGTCTCCATTTGGATTATCAGAATCAGAACCTTCAATAGAAATACTTACGCTTAAATTTGTAGGAATAATTTCACTAGGAGGGTCTACGGGTCCACCATTTCCTCCTTCGTCCTCAGTTCCATATGAGCAGCTCAGAAATAAAATAAAAACAAAAGGAAGTATATTAAAAAAAGTTATTTTAAGCATTTGTAGAAATAAATTAAAAAAAAACCTGAACAAAACAAATTGTTCAGGTTTTTTTAGATTAAAACAAAATTATTCTTTATTGGTAATTGTCCAAAACCATGCGTTATTTTCATAACCATATAAGCTTTTAAGCCTCATTTCATTACCTACTGATCTATCTAAGATTTCATAAGCATGAGCTTGATGATAAAAACCTATAAATCCTAATCCACTGAAATTGATAGTTTCTTTTCCTCCAGGTGCAGTAATAAACCAAGTACCTGAGATATTGTCAACATCATCTTGTGTAATAGGAAAGTTTTCAACGTCATTATTTCCATCAGGTGTCTGATCTCTTAATCCACCAAAATCAGTTTCAAGAGCATACCCTTTTCCGAAAATTTCAAAATCAGCTCCTACATTAAAGGTAAAAGTTCCATCAGCATTAAAAGTATAAGTGTCATCTTTCATCCCTGTTGTAGATTTATCTCCAGGACCAGCAGTCCACCAATCACTAGTTGTACCACCTGTTGGGCCTACACCCATATGACCACCATCAGCTATAGGAACTTTCCAAGTACCAGTAATCAACTTAGCTATTAAATCAGCTGGCGGCTCGTATGTAGCTAATACTTCTACATTAGTTGCAACATCAGATGTTGATCCACCAGCACCTACAGCAACAGCACTAACAGTGTATGTATGTAGTCCAATAGTGCTAAATGCATAGGTCGTTTTTCCAGATGGAACCATTCTTTCAACACCATTTTGAACAAACTTCCATGTAATTACGTCAGATCCAGTAGCTGTAAAATGAACAACACCTGTTCCGTCACCGTTAGGGTTATCAGCATCCGCTCCTACTATTTCAGCAGTGATACTTACTCCACTTGGAGCTTTTATTGCTCCAAGAGTGTATTCTTCCTTTTCACAGCCAATAAATACAAGGACTGTAAAAGTGAAAATTGTTTTAAGTAATAAATTAATATTTTTCATTTTATATATTTTAATATTTATTAGTTCTTTTTAATATCGTCTAAGTGAAATTCTCCTGTTGTAAAACCACCGCCATCAATAAAGAATACTAACTTTTTGAAGTCTGCAGTTCCATCCCATTCAGCTCCAGGATTTGGCCACGCTTGAGCTCCTACTGTTGACATATCAAAAGTAACAGTGTTCCATCCAGCACCTTGGAAGTCTTGAGATAATTCAATATACTCATTAGCTCCACTTTGTTCTAATTTTATCATTAATTTATGAGCATCAGCATCTGGAGAGTAAATTTTAACAGAGTAAACGTTACTACCACCAGAAACAATACTAATTGGTGTGTCTAAGATAAGTTCCGCAGTCTCCCATTCATTACCACCATTAGTAACTTTTCCTGTAGCATTGGTTGCATCGTCAGGATCAGTAGAAAAATCAAAAGCAGCTCCACCAACTCCTTTGAAAGGGATGGTAGTACTAAAGTCAATTGGTAAACCAACAGCTGGTCTTTTTTCAATGTTATCAAAGTGATAAACACCAGGCGTTGCAGATCCACCATCAACAAAAAATACTAATTTTTTGAAATCTGCATTTCCATCCCATTCAGCACCAGGATTTGGCCACGCTTGAGCAGTTACAGTTGACAAATCAAAATGAACTCTATTCCATCCTGCCCCTTGAAAAGGAACAGATAATTCAATGTACTCGTTAGCTCCACTTTGCTCTAACTTAATCATTAATGCATGTGCTGCATCGTCTGGAGAATATATATCAACAAAGATGCTGTTATCCGCGCCACTGACTATACTAATAGGTCTTTCCATAACTAATTCAGCAGTTTCCCAGTCATTTCCTCCATTTGTAAGCTTACCAGTATTATTGGTAGCATCATCAGGATCAACTGACATTTCAAATGAAGCACCACCTACTCCTGCAAAAGGAATTGCAGCGTCATTGAAATAAATTGGCAGTCCATATAATGAACTATTTAAAGCAACATCATCAAGGTGATAAACACCAGGAGTTGCAGATCCACCATCAATAAAGAATACTAACTTTTTGAAATCAGCATTACCATCCCATGCAGCACCAGGATTTGGCCATGCTTGAGCAGTAATAGTTGAAAAATCAAAATTAACCGTATTCCATCCAGCACCCTGGAAAGGTTGAGATAGTTCAATAAACTCGTTGTCTCCACTTTGTTCTAATTTCATCATTAAAGCGTGAGCGTTAGCATCTGGAGAATAAATTCTAACAGAATACTTATTGTCTCCGCCAGATGTAATACTAATTGGAACATCTAACATAATCTCTGCAGTTTCCCAATCGTTTCCACCATTAGTAACTTTAGCAGTATTATTTGAAGAATCGTCAGGGTCAGTAGATAGTTCTACAGAAGCACCACCAACACCAGCAAAATTTTCTTCTTGATTAAATCTTATAGGAAGTTTAACCTCTGAAGCTTTATAGAAGTATACATTATCTATAAATACTGAGCCAGTAGCCCAAGGTGTACCAACATATTTTAATTGATCTATAGCAGTTACTGCTTGACCTAAGTCGGTGTATGAAGATAAAGGAATATCAATACTAGTCCACTCATCTTTTGTAAGATCAACAACAATTGGTGTTTCCTGTGGAATAGCTGTTTGAATAATTGAAAGTTCAAGTTTATCCATATCAGCAGTCCAAACATCCATATGCACATATTCCATTCCTGAAAGATCTACAGCATCAAACTGATTACCTTGGTAACTTAAGTTTACATATTGTAACATTTTGTCACCATTTAAATCAAATTCAGCCCAGCTACTTCCTTGACCACCTTGTCCCCAGTCTGGAAAACCATCAAAGTTTGTAACAGCTTGAGCAGCATATGAGGAACTGTACACAGAAATAACTGATGAAGACGGTCTGTCTTTAGGTGTCGTAGCTGAAGCAACAGGTTGCATAAGCGCAGTAACCTCAAAATCTTGAGACATACTTGTTGTTTCTATAGCACCACCCTTAGCAGTTACAGTAACTGTAAAGGTTCCGGCAGCATCATATTTAAAAGATGCCGTTTCACCAATGTTAGCACTAACAGCCTCAGCACCATCTTGTCCAGGTGCAAAATCAAAGCTAGTTGCATAATCAGCTGTAGCTACAACATCAACTTGTCTTGAAATAGTTGTACTATTAGTAATAGCAACTACTAAATTCTGAGGAGCTTTAAATGATACCATCAGTTCGACTGAAGCAGCAGTTTTTAAATTACCTAAACCAATTGCAGTTATACCTATTGAATGAGTTCCCTCTGTAAAAGTGTGCTTTGCATGTTTTCCTGCAGCGATAGCTGTAGCTACTTCGCTACCGTCACCAAAGTCAACGTCAAATTTTACAGCACCAACTGCAGTTGGAGTTATAGTCACAAGACCAGTATTGTCCTGAGTAATATTAAAAGTCGCATTCACGTTTGAAGGAGCTACTATTCCAAAGTCAGTTTCTTCTAGAAAGTCTTCCTTACAGCTTACAAACGCCGTAAAAACGAAAAGTAAAGTAAAAAATTTATTTATTGTTTTCATATTTATATAATATTATATGTTAGTATCCAGCATTTTGAGTTAATCCTGAAATATCAATTTCCGTTTGTGGAATAGGAAAAACTTCATGTTTTCCAGAAACAAATCCTGAAATTTTCGTAGCAGCTTCACCTGTTCTAACTAAATCAAAGAATCTTTGACCTTCCATTGCAAACTCTAATCTTCTTTCATCCCAAATCTCTTGAGTTAAAGTAGCTCCAGTTGAACTTGAAGCTTGAGAACTATTTCCATATGCTCTAGCTCTTACTTGATTCAGATAATTTAAAGCTTTAGCGTCATCAGCACTTGTTTTTCTATTATTAGCTTCAGCTGCCATTAGCAATACATCAGCATATCTAATTGCTCTAAAATTATTTTCATAATTTAATTCCCCCTGTGCAGCAGTTGAACCAGATCTTGGAATATATTTATGATTAAAATATCCTGTATGCTCATAACCTTCAGCATATTCAGCACCTGTACTATTAGCCCAGGCAACAATATCTAATATTGCAACATCTCTTCTAGAATCTCCAGCACCATATGCATCGTAAAGGTTTTGTGTTGGAACATTAAAGCTCCATCCAGAAGAATAAGTTCCTCCGTTGTATCCTCTAGGTCCATGGTGAATTATAGCAAAACTACCTTCAGAACCTTGAGGGAATCCCCAATCAAACCAGTTTGAGTTTTTTGAATGTTGTACTTCAAAAACTGATCCTGATCCGTTTTCACCAGAATTAAGGAAAATACCTTGAAAATCAGAGGGTAAAGAATATAAACCAACTAGAGGTTCTAAGATACTTGCAGCCTCATCAAATTTATTTTGGTATAAATAAACTTTACCAAGTAAAGCATGTGCAGTAAACCCAGTAGCCCTTCCATTTAAACTTTTTGCAGCAGGTAAAGCAGCAATTGCAGCTTGAAGATCAGCTTCTATTTGAGCGTAAACTTCAGAAACTGACGATCTTGCAAGAGTTGCAGAATCTTCAGCAGCTAATCTTGCTTCAGTAAATAATGGAACTCCACCAAATAATTTTACTAACTCAAAATAATAGTATGCTCTTAAGAAATGAACCTCTCCATATAATTCAGCTTTTCTAGTGAAATCAATTTTATCTTTATTTTCAACTAAGTAATTAGCTCTATTAATTCCTTCATACATCCACTTCCAAGTTGATTCTAATTGATCATTAACAGGTGTGTGGATCATGTCATCAATTTTTTGTAAACCGATAACGTCAGTTGCACTTTCTCCACCACAATATGAATTTCCAGAGGCCATATCTCCAATCATAACTGTATAGATATTCCATTGAAGAGGATCATAAGTTCCAACTAAAGCCGCTTCGTAATCAGAAGCTTTTTTAAAATAATCAGAAGCAACAATTGTGTATCCTTCCGATGCTTCATAGTCAACATAATCTTCACAGGCTACAAAACCTACTGAGATAAAGACTAGTAAAATGTATTTAAATAATTTATTTTTCATGTGATATATTTTTAAAATTTAAGTTTTACTCCAAGTGAAAATGTTCTAGGAGATGGGTATGTTCCTCTATCAACACCAGTGTCAAGAACAGGTCCTCCACCGTTAGAGATTTCTGGATCGTAACCAGTGTAATCAGTAAACGTGAATGCATTTTTTGCAGTAGCATATACTCTTACATCAGTAAAAGCACTGTCACTTCCTAGGTTAAAGTTATATCCTAACTGAATGTTTTTGATTTTAACAAAACTACCATCCTCAACATATCTGTCTGATGCTCTACTGTTATCATTAGCATCAATAAAACTATATCTAGGTTCAGTGTTACTTGTTCCTGGACCAGTCCATCTGTTTAGTACAGAAGCAAACTTGTTAGTATAGTTAAGACCTCTTTCGTATCCTCTAAAAATATCGTTTCCAACAGATGCATAAGTAAATACTGATAAATCGAAATTAGAAACATTTAAATTAAAGTTCCATCCTAAAGTAAAGTCAGGGAATGGATCTCCAATTTTAGTTCTATCCTCAGCATCAATTTTACCATTTCCATCAACATCAACGAATCTGATATCACCAGGTTGTGCATTACTTTGAGTTGCATGAGCATCAACTTCAGCTTGTGTTTGGAAAATTCCATTTGTTTTGTATCCCCAGAAAATTCCCGGAGACTCACCTTGTCTAAATTGAGTTAAATTAGTGAAAGGAATTCCGTAACCACTTCCCCAAATGTATTTATCACCATTTGCAATTTCTTCAACTAAATTTTCTGCAGCTGTAAAATTAAATGTTGTACTGAAACTTACATTTTTTGCAATTTCATCTCCGTATGAAAGGCTAATTTCATATCCTTTAGTTTCCGTTTTACCAATATTAGCAACTGGATAAGCAGGTATACCTAAGTAAAGAGATAGCGTTGGACTAAACAAAAGATCATCCACAGTCTTTATAAAATAATCAGCTGTTAAACTTAATTTAGAATCAAACATTCTTAAATCAACACCAACGTTTGTTTGGATTTGATTTTCCCAAGAAACATCATTATTTGGAATACCTAATAATGTAGATCCGTTAACAATTTGACCATCAAAAGTATATTTTGGGAAAGTAGAGATTGTACCAAACTGAGGGCTTGCATTATCATTACCTACAGTTCCATAACTAGCTCTTACCTTTAAAAAATCAACAACTGAAGAATTAAAGAAATCTTCATTTGAAGCAATCCATCCTAATGATGCAGAAGGGAAAATAGCAAACTTGTTGTTTTTACCAAAGCTTGTAGATCCATCTCTTCTTACAGTTAAAGAAGCTAAATATTTTTCATTAAAATCATATTCAACTCTTCCCATTAAAGAAACGCTTCTGCTAACACCTTGCCAAGAACCAGTCGATTGATCTTCAATTCCACCAGAAGCAGAACTTAAATCAGCATATGTCCACGAATTAAATGGAACATCGACATTACCACCAGATAACCCATTATAAGTACTTTTTCCTATAGTGAAACCAGCAAAAATATTAAAGTTGTGCTCGTTATCAATTGAGAAATCGTAGTTACCAAATAATTCATAAGTATAGTTGAACCAATTTTGTTTTTGTTCAGAAACTCTATTATGATCGTCTTCAGTTCTTGGTGTTAAATCAGCATTTGCATTAGTTCTGTTGTGACCAACTCCATAAAATTGCAATGGAGTAAAGCCTTTAGACTGTTGCCAAATACTAGAGTAACCTAACCTTGAAGTGATTTTAAGATTATCTAACATTTGATACTGTAATTCAATTTTACCAATTAATTTATCAGTTTTATTATCGCCGTAAGAATTAGCAACTGCGGCAAGTGGATTTACAACCTCTTGCGTAATTGTGCTACTCATTCCATAAGCTCCATCAACCATTGGAGAGACAGAGGGATCAAAATTTAAAGCATTAAATATTTGATTTCCACCATTTCCATTTCCTTGAAGATTTGAATATTTAGTGTTGAAAAAAACTTTTAAATCATCTGTTAAATCAGTTGTAAAATTTGCTGTTAAAGTAGATCTGTCATAAAAATCTTTATCACCACCAGCAGCTACACCTTCTTGAGCTAAATAACTAGCTGAAAGAAAATATGTTGTAGTATCAGAACCTCCAGATGCAGATATTGATGTATTTGAAATTGGAGCAGAATCATATAATTCAGCTTGCCAGTTAGTACCAACCCCTAAAGCAGATGGATTAGGAAATAGCAAAGAACCTCCTGATGAAACACTTCCTTCATTTAAAATAGCACCATATTGAGCTGCATTTAAAACATCTATGTAGTTTTCAACTTCTTGAAAACCAAAAGAAGAATCCAAAGTAAATTGAGTTTCTTGATTTTTCTTTCCAGATTTAGTAGTTATAACTATAACTCCATTACCACCTCTAACACCATATAGTGCAGTTGTTGATGCATCTTTTAATACAGAAATACTTTCTATGTCAGATGCGCTTAAAGCATCAACATCATATAGAGATGAATTAATTCCATCAATAACAACAAGTGGATCTGTTCCAGAGAAAGAAGTAATACCTCTTATCAAAACAGATGGTTTACCACCTGGATTAGGAGCAGAAATAACATTTAAACCAGACTGACCCTGAAGAGCATCTTCAATACGTGTTGGTTTTAATTTTTCAACATCCTCACTAGAAACTGTAGTAACAGCTCCCGAAATATTAGATGCCTTTTGAGTACTGTAACCTACAAGAATGACCTCATCTAAAGCTTCAACGTCTTCTTCTAAAGATACGCTAATGTTAAACGAACTTCCAACTTGAACTTCTTGAGTTACATAGCCAATGTAAGAAAATTGAATAACGTCACCAGAAGAAACACCAGACAAACTAAAATTTCCGTCAAAGTCTGAAGTCGTACCATTCTGAGTACCTTTAATAACAACACTTACACCAGGTAAAGGACCATCTGTAGATGAATCCGATACAGATCCAACTAAATTAGAGTCTTGAGCGACCATAAAAAAGGATCCAAATAAGATGAATAATGATAATAATTTTGTTTTCATATATTTTTGATTTGTAAAGCTTAAACATAAAGAAAACAAATTGTTAAGCAAACATAAATAACCTATACAAAATATGAATTACATAAATATTAAATCCAATTATTAATAAATTAACAAAATTCATGGCTATAATAGGTAACACATGGTAAAAATACAGGCTTGAAACTACGAAATTAAATGAGTGACTAATTGTAATGTATAGGGTTTGTATAGCTTATATTAGTAAAAATATATACGAAACATCAAAAACTATAGACTAAGTAAATGATCAGTCAAGCCTTCATTATGGGTAAGTTGCATCTTTTTTCTGAGTCTATATCTTTTAATTTCAACACTACTTAGAGAAATATTTAGTAAAGGTGCAATATCCTTAGAGGATAAGTTCAATCTAAGGTAGGCGCAAAGTCTTAAATCATTATTTGTAAGAGAAGGATGGGAAGACTTAACTTTTTTAAGAAAATCTTTATCTGCATTATTAAAAGCTTCTTCAAAAAATTTCCAATCGTCTTTGTTATTTAAATTTCTATCTATCATTTTAATAACAGAAAATATTTTATCTCCAGATTCTGATTTCTTTAAATCGGATTTAATTTTACTTAGAAACTGATTTTTTTTAATCATACTCATTGTAGAAATCGCAAGCTCTCTGTTCTTGCTTTCAATATCGTTCTGAAGTTTATTATTCTCTACAGCCATTAAAGCTTGTTTTCTTTCTACTTCAACAAGCTCTAGTTTGTTTTGATTTATTCTAATAATTTTTTGTTCTTTGTCTCTGTAATATTTCTCATAAGATTTATTAAAAAGAAAAAATATTATTAAAAAAACTAAAAAATAATTAGCTATCATAAAATTAGAAAAATACCAGGGTCGTTCAACTGTAAATAAAAATGAATCAGTGTTAGAGGAATATAGATTTCCTATTTTAGCTCTAATTTTAAATTCATAATCTCCTGGTTTTAAATTGTTAAATTCAATAAAAGGTACTTCGCTAATTGACACCCATTTAGAGATGTATCCGTCTAAAAAATATTCAAATGTAATAGGTTGAAACTTTTGATAGTTCGAAACATTTGCATAAAATCTTAAGTTATTAGAATTATATTCTAGTTGAACAAATTCGTTTTTACTTACTGCAACAGGATCTTGACTTAGTTTAAAAGCTTCTATTTTATTAA
>Ga0209830_10003178_pt1 | contig 12703 bp, 10 predicted proteins | sample ArcticOcean_MG_C_12_FD_187439 | JGI IMG/M metagenome (GOLD analysis project Ga0209830, IMG submission 187439) | Marine microbial communities from western Arctic Ocean - ArcticOcean_MG_CB8_130 (SPAdes) (version 2) | ecosystem: Environmental > Aquatic > Marine > Oceanic | place: Arctic Ocean...
AGTGGCGGTGGGTTTAAAACTTGGTTCTCAGGCCTTTAAAGTGATAAAAATATCATCACATTATTATTATTATTTATTATTTATTATCATTATTATTTATTATTATTATTTACATGTTAGACAAATATGAGATTGTATTATTTATTAACTTTTATCAACGTCCTGCGGACGATGCTTGTGAAACTAATCTATGTAACTGCACTAAAAAGTCTCCGTAACCCATACCGCCCCCACTCGCGCGATCTTCTACGAGGTGATTAAACAATAGAGCCTCCTGCGGCGTTCCTTGTCTCACCACAGTCAGTGCCTGGTATCGCGCCTGGTTTCTTCTCCGTATTCTTTTCACCGTATTTCTAACTTTCTCGTTCACTTTATTCCCACTAATTGTCGGTAAATACGCATCGACGAAGGGATCGGGACATCCTTGATCGCCAAAAATACTCGTGACCATTCGTTGGTCGCTTTGTCCTCCGACCCAGACGAGTAATTTGCGTCCATCGTCGATTAAATATATACCTCTAGCATCAATGCGCTCGCCAGCGAGCGCAGTTCGCGGCGGCATCTTCATATTCATTAAAGCCTCGTCCGAATCGTTTGCTGGGATACCACACTCTTCGCTCCCTCCGTGTAAGGCATAACACGCGGGATACATCATCCGCAAACAATCTTCGGCAGAGCAACTCATAATATCAAACGAACATTCTACTCTATTATCAACTGCTACGTCTCTCGGCGCACCTTTCAACGCAAGCGTCTTCGTCGCGCACATCGCAAAGAGCGGCAAGAGCTTCATCGACTCTGGAAAGACGAGCGAGTTGAAGCCAAAGCTATGTCTAGCACCACCTAAAAGTTTATATTCTTTCAACGCGTCGACGAGCTTGTGCGTCAACGCGTCTCTCGCGTCTTGCAAACGAGCAGAGTTTGTTCTCTCCGCGCTGAGACGAGTTAAAAAACACGCCATTGCTCCAGAATCGATCGATCGGAATAAGTCGGTCATATCGTTAACTACGGGCACTTGCATAGTATGCACTCTAATTCGTCGTTCTCCGTCTGGCGACGTGTATAACAACGCGCACTGAATATAGCACGCTTGCATGTTTGGAACAACTTCATCGTGCGCAAGATATACAGCATGCGTTTGATCCGCGTTCGTGGCCGGTAATGCGAGTAAATCGAGTGAGCGAATGAAAAAGTGACCGTTGAAAGCACACACTCTAAATCCTTTTGAGCAACGAACTCTGCATACTGATTCCCATGCGACATCTCTGGTTAGATTTCTCGTCAACTCTGTCTTAAACTTAACTGCGTCTTTGGCGAGAGAAAATTGCGGATAATATCGAATGTCGCCACCTGTATATTTCGGCAACACGCACATCGACGCAATATCTGCGTATGGAACAGAAGTAGTGAAGACATCAACGCAAACTTGTTGTCGAGAACATTCTGCTGCCATGGACTTGTAAAAGTTATCTGCCGGGTTTCTGAGTTCATGTTCTTTAGAGTTTGCTTCGTACCCTCTCGCGTCATCTCTTGAAAGAAGTCTACCTGCTCCGATCGATGGGAGCGTTGATTGGAAAACTAATAATTTACCACCGATTTGCGAAATTGTAGAATATGCAGCTTGCAACGCAGGCCCCATCGCGGACTCTTGTATTTCAGTCTCCAAAAATGAATTCGCAATCACATCGAGAGTAGCGTCGACGACAGTTCTGCATTCTTTCAAATTCACTAGTAAATCATCTGGAACTGGTGCGAACGGATCGCTTAATTCGCCTACTACCATCATCGATGGCGCCATAGAAGAGGATCGTAAACCATAAAAGTGAATAGAGCGGTCGTAAGTAATGAAACCGATTCGCGTTCTTTCGGACTTTGATGCCATGGAGTCTAAACAATCGCGAACGGTATCGATGGCAGACTTGAGAAATCCCGATCTAACCGCCGATTGACTGACGTCAAAGGCAAAGAAATATGCAGGTGGCATAGGCGGGCGAACCATGTATTCCGCCGAGGCTAAAAATTCAACCGTTCCAGATCGTAACTCTGGTCTTTCTGCGACATCTCTCCTTACACCGTTTTCGTCTAAAGCGCAAAAATAGTCGACTGGAACATCATTTGGTAAAGAGCATACGTTACATCTATATCGTCTCCCACCTTCGATGAATTGCACGAAAGGATTGATATAAGTCCGACAACGACGACAACGCACAATACCGGATGATCCAAACTGCGCCGTTGGTACGACATCCCCAGGATACATCGGTCTAACGATACATCCAACCGGTAAAGCGAATCGTTGCTTTAAACCAACAGATTGCGGTAAAGCGCCGACGGTTAAACGAAGATATTTTGGATCGCACGATAAGTTTGAGTTCGGTCTTGCTTGGTCATCGCCCGGTCTTGGCAACGTTTTTTGATCAATATTTTGAACATCGATTGATTTTGCGTCCGGGTCTGCGGGATAAGCGCCAGGTGCGCCTCCTAAACCACCCGGAGGTGGTCCATACATCCCAGCAGCTCCGCTCGGATACATACTTTGAGTCGGCGGTGCCTGTACTTGAGGAGGTAGTTGTTGTTGTTGTTGTTGTTGCGCGTATCCACCCCCAAACATCGCTTGTGATGGTTGCGGATACGAGCTACTACTACTAGTACTACTACTTGGCGGCGGTGGCCCAACTGGTGGTTGTTGTTGTTGTCTCGGTTGTTGTTGTTGCTGCGTCGGTTGCGTTTGCTGCTGAGGCGGTCGTTGTTGCTGCATTTGCTGCTGTGCTGGTAATGGTTGTGTATACGCATACGAAGGCCCAGCTCCAGGTGGCGGACTTAACTGCGCTTGTGGTGCCGCGTTCACTGACATTTGCGACATTTGCGCTACTATCGGCGCGGCGTACGCCTGCGAAGAAGAAGAAGACGGAGGCCCGCTCGTACTACTCGCGCGCGATTGTTGTCCGTAATTAGTATAACTCGGTTGTTGTTGCATCGCCGGTGCAGGAACGACTTGTTGCTGATACGGTTGTTGTTGTTGGTATTGCTGTTGTTGAGGAGGAACTACGCCGTATTGAGAAGGAGCGCGAGGAGGTCCGTTTTGTCCTGCTTTTTCAAAAGAACGGACGAGGGAGTCCAATTGGAAATTCATTAGTTCACGAGGAAGAATCGTGTACACACGCATGAATGAACGATAGTAAAAAAAAAACAAAGCAAATAAAGTCTCGATTACGATCTCATACTAATCAATTAAATCCCTCTCACGAACGATCTCGTATTTTTTCTCTATCGTCATACGTATGGCGTTTACTTTTTATGAAATCATTTGAGAACCCACTTTTAGAATACGTTTTTTATGCCGCTGAGTGTTGAAAGATGTGCTAAACGTACCGTTAGGATAGCCGCCTGGTTGTTGATGTTGCTGTTGTTGCGGTGGTGGTGGTTGCGAATGTTGATAATTTGGTGGTTGCGGGTACCCACTCATTACTCTCTCTTTCAATCGCGTTAATAATTAATTATACGTGCTGTGGTCTGAAAAGTATTATGACGATTGTCTTTGAGAAAAAAATCTTTAGAAGCGCAACGAGCGCTTTGATGGGTTTAATTATTTATTGTACGACTACTATATATATTACTATACTAGTCGTCGTTATACGACGGCAACATCGTAATTTCGCTCCGATCGGGGAACTTTTGGACTAAGAGGACGTTCGGATCGACTAAAGCTAATTCGTCGACGACGCCGTGCCAATAAATGACCATGCCGCTTCCGAATCTATTGACGTATGCTCGGAATTGCTTCAGACCGGATTCTTCGTGTACTTGTGGGTCACAGAAGCTCGCTTTACTATCGATCCAATGAATCGTTCTCCCGTTGACGCTGATGGGTACTTTCAATCTTACGTCAGGCGTTCGACTAGAGCCTTCGGCTCTTAAATCGTTCTCGGTCTCAAAACTCGCCCCGATATCTTTCAGCGCGTCTTCTAATATTTTCTCGTACTCTAAACCGGCTTCGCGCCTTGAACGTTCAGTGGCAGGCGACGCCCCACAATCCCATGCAACGACTCGTTCGCAATCCACTTTCAATCGTTCGATTAACTTCTTCGCGTTATGCGATTGAAACGCCGGCGATTCGTTAGGTAAAAAGTTCGGCACTCGCTCATGAGGTTCCTTCAAAATCTTCCCAACTAACTTATGATTCACGCATAAAACGCGCTCTACTATTAATCTCATCATTTGGCACGCAGGAAAATCGATATTCCTCGCCACGTCGAACACGTCTTCGCCGTTCAAGTACCTCGCTGTTATGCTCTCGCTCGCTCTCGCGTACTTCGCGTGCGTCTGTCTCAATTTCCTCGAAAACTCTTGCCCATATATCGAAAACAATCCGTCGATAGTGAGTTCCTTATTTTCTTCGTTATCTCGTAACAGTTTCTGCATAGGCGGTGCGTCGTTCATTGGTAACATCGTGAACACTCTTCTTATTTTTTCGTACTCCTCTATTCTCATCGTTGCCGTTCTCTTTATCAGTTATGTATGTATTCGTCTTTCTTTTACCTTATTAAAGCGATACGAAAAGTGTTATTATTGTTCATTCATTGACGAAATAATCATTCATGTTTTTTTGTGTTTCTCATGATTCGTACGTAGTATATTGTTCCTATTTTGTTTAGTACATTAAGAAACGACGGAATCACGCGAGCGGGAATACGTGTGCACGCATGAATCTCCTACCGCGTCCTGTTAGTGTTTATGATCGCGATACTAAAACAGTTATTAAAATGCAGACTTTTCCAAATTCAACAAAAACACAAATCACAAAAAGGCACCCTCTTTGCTCTTTGGATACAAAATAAGAATATTCAATAACGACATAAAAATAAAGCGAAAGCACGTTTAATAGAGAGTAATAGTAAAATAAACAAACGCGAAAGAAGAGGATGATACAGTTACCGGATAACTTTGGTTACTGCGTGTTAGCGATCGCGGCTATGTCCGTTCCTAACATGCTCGCGGTACGTTCATTGATCTCTTTTTCTTTTCTTTTCGCTCATGTCATGCTCATGCGCTCTTTTCCCGGATTCGATTTCTTTCTCTTTTAACGTCGTCGTCGTGAGTTAGTCGATTGTTTTTATCCCTTCTCTCGTTCGTAACGTATTAAGATCATCGTCATTATTGACGCGTATGTACCGTTTTATTCATGACTTTATATACATACGTACAGACTATGAAAGTAATCCAAGCACGAAAGAAGTATTCAGTGACGTACCCTGATTTGTACGCCCCTCATGGGCATAAGAACAAGAAAGAATTCGATTGCGTGCAACGAGCGCATCAGAACATGTTAGAAAACATGCCCTCGGTCGCAATTCAAACGTTGTGCTGTGGAATCATGTACCCGTTATTTGCCGCGGCGTGTTGCGGCATTTGGTCGCTCGGTCGCATTTCTTACGTCGTCGGATACTCGACCGGTAACCCTTCGAAGAGGCAGTTTGGCGGGATCCTCGCGCATTTCGGAGACATGCCGTTAATGATTGCGACCTTTGTCGTCGCTTATAAGATGATCGCTTAGGTTTAAATAATCACCACACACCTCGTCGTGTCGTTTCAGTGTAATACTTCCACTATCTCGTACTACTGCGACGTTTTTCCTTCTTCACGCCGGCCGCGTTTTCCTCCTCATTTTTTCACACACAACCTTAACTATTTATTTAAAACATTTCCCAAGCGCACAAAAAAATGAAGAAATCAAGCGCGAGTTCGTATCAGAACTTACAAGGTTAGTTTTTTAAGCCACGAAACTTGCGGTTGTTTTCCTGTCTTCGTCCTCGTTCTCTCTCTCTCGCTCTCTCGAGTTTTGATTTTAGTTCGATTGAAAAGTGGTTTTCTGATTTTATCCTCGTCGGGTTAAAAAAAAAGTATCGATATCTTTTAATGGAACTTTCGAAATCGTGTGCGCGTAACGAACGAAAGGCGATTTACGTGCAAGCGAGTTAGGAAGTCGTGTGTGCGTGCGTGTGTGCGTGCGTGCGTGCGACGTGATTTCTTTTTTGATTCGAATCGGAATCGTATCATGATCAATTAAGTTTTTTTATGTATTTCTTGTTTTCTTTTTGAACCCACAAAAAATCATTTTTACAAAACCAAAACGAAAACAGAGTTGGTCTCTCCGCCAGGGAACGGAAATCAGCAGCAGCAGCAGACGAAAGCGAATAGCACGAAATCATCGGGCGCGTTTTCAACAGAATCATACCAAAGCGAACCACATCAAGAGCGCGTGATCGTAGTCGCGAACCAGTTACCGCTGAAGATGACGAAATTGAAAGAGAAGAACGAGTATGGACATTCGTGGGACATCGAGGCGGATGGAGATTCGGTGTTTGACCAAATGCGCGAGGGAATATTGGATGATGGAGATTTTAAGCAAGTGATTAATGTTGGGATGTTACCGTCGAACGCGAGCGAGATCGATAGCGCGGAGGAGGAAGCGTTGACTGTTGATTTATTGCAAAGGTTCTTTTGCGTGCCGGTTATGATGGATTTAGAAGTACGCGAGAGACATTATAAGGGGTTTTGTAAGGAATATTTGTGGAACATGATGCATTACGTTCTACCGATGGGAATACAAGAGCAAAGGTTTGAGAAATCGTTATGGCAAGCGCACGTTGGAGCGTGTAAGACTTTTGCCGATACTTTAATGGAAGTCGTGAGTTCAGAGGACGACCACGTATGGATTCAAGATTATCATTTGATGATTTTACCGACATTTTTGAGAAAGAGGTTTAATTCAATCAGGTGCATGTTTTTCTTACACACGCCGTTTCCGTCGTCAGAAATTTTTAGAACGTTGCCGAATAGAGAGTTAATTTTAAGAGGTTTATTAAACGCGGACGTCGTCGGGTTTCATACGTTTGATTACGCCAGGCATTTTTTGAGTTGTTGCACGCGCTTACTTGGATTGACTTATACCACGAACAGAGGGTCTTTGTGCATTGATTACTATGGGAGACAAGTGAGTGTTAAGATTTGTCCAACTGGCGTTAAAACAGATCGATTGCGAGAGGCTTTGATCTCTCCAGGCTGTTTATCCATCAGAAGCGAGTTACTTCAGAAATATCACGGGAAGCGCATTTTACTCGCCATTGACGATTTTGACGTCTTCAAAGGCATTGAATTAAAATTGCAAGCGTTTCAAACTCTTTTGAAAGAGCACCCAGATCTTACGGAGAAGATAGTATTGTTGCAAATTTGTAACCCAGCTAGAGCGAAGAACGATGACGTTACAAATTTGCGCGCTGAAGTTAAGAGACTTATTCAAGAAATCAACGCGCATGCAAATACTGAAGTCGTAATCTTTCGCGAGCAAGCTATACCATTACAGGAACGCGTGGCTTTATACTCTATCGCTGACGTTTCTCTTGTAACTGTGACGAGAGATGGCATGAATCTTGCCCCGTACGAATACGTCACCTGTCGTCAAGGCCCCGAAGATGAAATTAAAGCGACGAGAGATGGATACGCGTTGCCGAGACAATCGAGTTTAATTGTTTCCGAATTCACTGGAGTATCACCATCGTTATCAGGTGCGTTTCGAGTGAATCCTTGGGATGTCGACGACGTCGCGGATGTCGTTTATAAGGCTTTATCCTTGAGCGAAAAAGAAGCCGAGATGCGTCACGAGAAGCATTGGAAATACGTCGGTGAACATAACGTCTCGTTTTGGGCAAAAAGTTGTTTGAACGAATTGCAAAGAACGTGTGCGAGAGCATCGTCATCGAGAAGTTATGGGTTGGGTTTTGGTTTAAATTTCCGCGTCGTTCAATTGGATTCGAGCTTTCGCAAGTTGGATACAAACCGCTGCGTAGGCTCGTACCAAAAAGCAAAGAAGCGCAAATTGTTCATCGATTACGACGGGACGCTAGTGACGTTGGCATCGTTTAACCAACCACCGACGGCACACTTGGCAAACTTATTAACGTCTTTAGCTGCCGATCAATCAAACACTTTGTGCATCGTGAGCGGTCGAGAGAAGGCGACGTTGGATGAATGGTTTGGAAACGTTCCAAACATATCGTTAGTCGCCGAACACGGCTATTGGTACAGAGGAGTGGATACAAACAACGAGTGGATCGAATTAGCGCCTCCTGGAACAGATATTCACGTCGCTGCGTGGAAAGAAACCGTACTTCCAATTTTAGAGCAATACATGGAAGCCACGGATGGTTCGTTCATACAAGCCAAGGAAAGTTCGTTCGTTTGGCATTATCGAGACGCTGATGCAGATTTCGGGAATTGGCAAGCGAAAGAACTCGTCGATCATCTTGAAGGTGCATTAGAGCATAACGCAGTCGACGTACGTCGTGGAAATAACGTTGTCGAAATCACCGCGCAAGATGTGAACAAACGCCTAGCCGTCGACCGCGTACTATCTAGAGAACAAACGACTGACATTGATTTTATTTTATCCATCGGCGATGACCGTTCGGACGAAGAGATGTTCATTGCGATTGAAAATAGGAAAGAGATGGACGCGGCGTACGCCGGTTGTTCTACTTGGTGTTCCACGGTTGGTCAAAAACCGAGTAAAGCGCCTTATTACGTGGACGACGTCGAAGACGTTCTGATGTTATTGCAAGCTTTAGCGCAGTTTGATGTTTGTCATATACGATGATAAATGTATACATGCTACGCTACGCTGATGGCAAGGCGAGATCCTTGCTCTGTAAAACGCTCGCGATTTAGTTAGAGGAGAGAGAGATATAGTGAATTGAAAATGAAATTAATATATATATATTTTTTGCACAACACGAGTAATTCATATTAATCATCTAATAAGTACTATAATAAAAAATGGAACGACAATAATAAGAATTCTCTCTTAAATTCTTTCAATAAAACTTTTGCCCAGCTTGTCTAGTATCGACGCCGGACACTAAAGTCGATAGGTCCGACCCAGCTTGCGCGACCATGCGTACTTTCACCAAATCCTCCTTCGTCAAAGGCTGATGTTTAATATACGCGTTGATACCGCCCTCGATTATCTTCACGTTCGCGTACTTTAACTTCGTCGTAATTAACCTGTGCGCCAAATCAGACCTAAACGTACCATCATCGCACGCCAACAAAATCCTCGACATCGAATTCGGGAACTTCTTTTTAATCAACGCCAAGAAATTCGGATTACTCAACGGATTCCCTGCCTCGTCCATCATCGCTATTGGGAACTTTTCCCAGGAGAACTTCGAGCCTGTTTTCGCGACTTCCTGCGGTGATCTGATATCGACCAAGATAAACCCACGACCTAGCGTATCTTTCACGTCCTGCACTTTCACTAACGCCTGTTTCGCCTCTGGCGATAAATCCTCCTCTTCCATGTCCACGCATTCGTCGTCGTTGCAGAGCTCGGCCATGTTATTCACCTTAAACTGCGTTTGGCGCTGAACGCGATTCAGTTGCTGTCGCGACTTCGATGAGTGCATCGCATTCGCGAATTGCGTCGCGATCGCTGATTTCGTGCTCATGGACATTCTCCTTTCTTTGAGAGCGAGGGCTGTTTTAAGCGCGTTAATTATAACAATTTATTTAAAGATTAATGATGGATAAGTTTGATATGAAATCGTGGGGCCACGTAATAAAACCCTAAACTGATATACATTACCTTTCAAAAGAACGCCTTTTGAACTTGTACGACGTTCTCGCACGCACCGCGCGCGTAAAAAGAAACGCGCGGATCAAAAGAACGCGAAGCAGAAGATTAAAACGAGAGCGCGCGCGCGCGCGCGCTCGTTTTTAGTTTTATAAAAGATAGCCGCGGTCAAAGAAGTTCCTGAAAATGAATCAATTCCTACTTTTAAAAAAGAGAGAGATCTGCGTTTGATTTAAGTTTTCATCGAAACGAACGAACTCAATCGGCTTCATAGGAAACCTGCGAGAGAGAGTAGAGAAACCGATGTCATCGCTCGTTCAAAGCAACGCGCTCGCGGCATTCGCGCGCACTCGGAAGATCTTCGCGTTCTCCAGGAACATCAATCACTGTGCAGGCTATCGCAAAAGTACTGCGACTACGACTACGTTCATCGCGAAGTCTTCTTTGAGTGGGGAAAAACAAGCCGTGGAGAACGAGAACGACAATAGCGATAGCGATACTGATAATAAAAGAACAACGCGCATGGCAAAGAGAGACATCGCTGCGACCAAAGCGGATGGCAGATTTCGTGAGACCGCGAGAGATAAAGCGAAATCGCAGGCGTTACGGTTTTTAGCGTCGAAACCGAGGACGAGGAAAGAACTTGAACAGAAATTGGTTGAAGATTGCGCGTACGAAGTCGAGGACGCGAGAGACGCGCTCGATGATATTAAGAAATTAGGGTTGCACGATGACGCGAAGTACGCAGAGCAATGGGCGAGGATGAAATGGAGAACGAGTAGGTGGGCGAAATGGAGATGTAAGATGGAGTTGGTGAAGAGAGGCGTATCAGAGAATGATTGCGAGGATGGTTTGTGGGCCGTTTACGCAGATTTTGAGAGAAGTTTTAGAGAACATTTAGTGAACGTATGTAGAGATTACGAAGATAGTTATAGTAGTGATAGTAATAGTAGTGTTAGCACGACGAATGCTTTGAGATTTGACGTCGAAGATGTTTTAGGCGTAGACGAGGACGATTCCTACGCAGTCGGAGAAAAAAGAGCGAAAGAGCTCTTCGCCTCGGCGAGGAAACAATGGATGTCCGGTAAATCTTCTCGCTATCTCAACGACGATAGCGAAGCAAACACGAGACGATTGTTTGCGTGGTTGCAGAGAAGAGGCTTCGATTTGAACGTTTCGAGAATGATCGCCGATACTTTAAAAGATGAAGAACAAAAAGAAAAATGGCGACTCGAAAAATAACGAATGAAAGAATGGATGTATAGTATGTAGTAGTACTTAAAGCTTTGTTTAGTTATTAGTGCCTCGTGTGCATCGAGACGGACGAGAACGCGCACAAGTATTACAACAAGCAAGACGAAGAGCAAGACGAAGAGAATCGGTACAACGATTTCGTGTCGGTTCACGCGGGCATATACATTTTCATCCGATTCAACCCCGCGTGTTACTACCAGTACTACCAGTATACCCATTCCCTTTTTTTTTATTAGACCGCCCGCGTACGGCTACGAAGCCGTCGTCTTCGTACCAATCGTTTGCTGCCACTGCCGGAGCTTCCGAAGTTCCAATATTTACCCGCTGTAATCGTTTCTCTATTTGAGTATGGTTGTAGGAGAAAGCGGAGGAGTTGGATATTTGTTGTTCATATTGAGCCTTGCTTCCAAGTAATCGTCCACCACTCTCGTCGTCTTCCGCGTTTGCCTTTCAATGTATTGATCTTTTTCTTTCGCGAACCAGAAAGGATGTCGTTCGTATGAAAGTTTGTTAATTTTTTGACTCGCCAACGCGTCGTACTTTGCCTCGAAATATCTGCGATGGACTGGATCGGTTTCTTCTTTATTATCGATGTAATATCCTGCCTCAGTCATGAGAATTTTCTTCGCCAAATTTATTGAATCGGTTCCTTCAACGAGCGAGCCGATTCCTGTGAGATTATCGATTATAATTGAATTTGTTACTGGTCCCATATTCAAATGTATATTTTTCATCGCGACATGAATAGGTACAGGTAAATTGTTGACGACGAGGACTTTCTCGAGCTCCCATTTGCATTCTCCGATTTCGTTCCTTATTTTAATGTAAAACGGTTTCGATAACATGCCGACCACTTTTGATTCGTCGTGCCACGTATTTCGTACTCTTTCACAAGGTGGTTCTGCTTCGACCAGATCTTCTTGCAAAACGTGACCGGTATAATCATGCTTTCGTTTCGGTAAAGAGAGGAGAAAATTCAAATCAATAAAGTGACGCGAACCGTCGTCATAGGTCGTTCCCAAGTTGCTCGTTCCTAATATTTTTTTCCCCGCAATTTCTAAATTTAAGGCTGTTTTCAAACTCGGCGCAAATATTGGATTCATCGATTCATAAGCAGATCCTTTCATCCATTTTTTTTTATCGTAAGTACCTCTCCCAGTGTGTATTCGCGGATCAGCAAAAATTTTCTCCAATTCTCTGTAATTCATCTCGCGCCTTTTAATCGTTTCCGGTACTTCGAAATCTCTATACAAATCGGTTAATCCGCTTTTTGGATGTATTAAAGACGTGCATACTATCCCAAATTTCATGAAAACTTCAATCCTTGTCACGAGATCTCCCTCGTCAGTACTTTTTCTATAAATAACTCTTTCCTCTTTTTCTCTAGCGTCGATTAAAGGTCCTTTTATGACAATACTCGCATACCCGTATCTCTTCGCGACATCATCGACTTCTTCGATTTCGAAAACGTTTCGATCTTCTAAAACTTTGTTACCCTCGAATGATTTAATTATTCTTATGGACCACACTCGCATAGGCCGAGGCGCATAACACGAATTACTATTTTACGTCGTCGCGAGTCGTTGAAACGACCTCGTATCGATTCGACCTCCTAAATCGCCTTTGAAATTCGGGTTTAATATTGGGTCATAATATTCCTCATCACATCCATATTCTTCTCCTTCGTTATAATCGTCTTCTTCTTCTTCTTCTTCTTCTATGAACTCTCTTATTCGTTCGATTTCGATTTTTTTCTGCAGCGCGTCCCGCGCATTCCTTCGCATGTTTTGTACCGTTAGTCCGTTGTTTGTCCGTTGTATA
>Ga0209830_10003179_pt1 | contig 12701 bp, 13 predicted proteins | sample ArcticOcean_MG_C_12_FD_187439 | JGI IMG/M metagenome (GOLD analysis project Ga0209830, IMG submission 187439) | Marine microbial communities from western Arctic Ocean - ArcticOcean_MG_CB8_130 (SPAdes) (version 2) | ecosystem: Environmental > Aquatic > Marine > Oceanic | place: Arctic Ocean...
TTTTCATCTTTAATACCTGTTGACTTAACAATGTATTTAGAAGTAGTATTAACAACTATCTCATTATCAATTGCCATGAGATATTAGTCAGTAAATGCTTCGTCTTTTCTTAATTCGATAATTACATGACCAGAAGTACCAAGAGCGGTTAACTCTAAATCTCCTGAAGTCGCTGTCGTGTTAGTTGCGTTATTAGTAATCTTACCAGCAGTACCATCATAATGTCCTGTACCAGCAAGTTGAATTGCGACTGTATCTGCTGAAGCACCTTTAAATTGTATCTGTACATGACCTGTATTGTCATCAGCAGTACCTTGTACTAAAGACCACCATATTCTAGTGATATCTAATTTTGCACCGTTAGCGTGTCCTGCCAAACCACTTGCGTCTAGTATAGTAGAGTTAGCAGTAGTGTTATCATCAAAGTTTACTAGAATAGTAACCTTACCACCTTGAGCACCGCCACTAGCTTGTAATGATGTATCTTTTAGTGTTCTCGTTGCAATTGCCATTTTTTATTTCCTTACTTAATTGTTTCGTTATCAATGTATCTTTCTATATCTGATACTTTAATCCCATGTTTTTTAGCCACTTGATTAATAATACCTTCAACTTTTCCTATAAGAGGGTCAGAGGTTTTATCAATCATACTATAAACATCATCTATTGCGGCCTTCATTTTAGGAGATAAACTATTATACTCCTTACCCTTTTCGGGGCCACCATACCTTCTTTCAGATAATTGTACTTTAAACTTCTGAAACGACAGGTTGTTCATTTGGTTCCTCATCATTGTCTATTTCAACAGGTTCTTGTTCAGTAGAGTCTTCTTGAGAAGGTTTCATATACTGAGCATTTTGTTCTAAGTCCTCTGTTTCATGAGCTGCGTTTAACCAATCATTTGCGACAGTCATTCTTTTACCATCTAAAGCACCACCTATCTTATCAGATAAAGCGTTTTTAAATGCGTCTTGAGCTGCGATATTATCGCCGTCTGCAAGAGAATCAACCATTTTCTTTACATTATCATCTGTCATAACTATTCATCTCCTATATTTATATCATTATTATCATCATCTTCCATTTGTGCGCCTTCTGGATTTGCGATAATACCTTGTTCAATTTCTTTTCTAATCTGACTATCAATATCTATGATATCTTCATCACTTTGTCTCAACACATTCTTTCTGATATATTCAACAGAGTAATATTTGCCAATATAAGGACTAACCTCATTTGCAAGACTTATTCGTTCTCTCAATATTTCTGCATTTTTTAGTTCAGCAAAATATCCATCTTTTAAATAATCATATTGTATATGTTCTTTTAGATTACTCCAATCTTCTATTGTAATAATACCTTTTAAAACTAATTGTGTTTTAAGTACATCATGAAATAGTTGAGTAAATCTTTTTCTTAATCTTGCAACAAACTTAGTAAATTTAAGTTCGTCTCTTGTAATTTCTGCAGCTCTTCCTAGATTAAAACCATTTTGAGAGTCTAATCTTGAAATAGGTACATTTAAAGATTTGTATAATTTCTTTTGAAAGTACTCTACATCTGATATTTCGCCAAGGTTTTGACCACCGGCAAGTGTAGTAACTTCGGTACCTTTTGCACCTTCTCTACGAGGTAACCAAAAATCTTCAAGCATAGACATATGCTTTCTATCATCTCTAATCTCACCTGTAGCGGCGTCATAGACAAGTTTATTTCTGTATCTTGCCATAACATCTCTTAGATAAGCTTCTGCTTTTACTTTAGGTAAGTTACCTACATCAACATAGAATATTCTTCTTTCGGGTGCTCTTACTATTCTGTAAATAACAACAGCATCTTCAATCATTCTTAATTGATTGACAGGTTTAATTGCCTTATGTAGATGACCCATAACCATATTTTTAGTTTGGTCTATTACACCTGATGTAATATAAGAGATTGCGTCAGCAGAAATTTTAAGACCAGCATTTGAATTTGCTGATGATATACCTTTTTCATTATAAACAAACCATTCTGCTGTTTGTTCTATAATTTCTATACCTTTAGTGCCTTTAACATCTCTCTTTTTTGTAATCTCACGAACCTTTTTAATTTTTCGTGGGTCAATGTATCGTAATTCTGTTAATCCTTTTCGTGGACTTTTTGGGTCTATGACCTTGTGAAAGTATATTCTGCCATCAACATAAAATCTTTTGAATATGTCGTGACCTTTTTCGTCAAAATTTAAAAGTTTCATAACTTCATCAAACTCATCACGAATTTTCGTTTTAATACTATCTGAAACTGCTAATTTATCTAGTGATATTGAAACAGACTGGTCTCTATCGTCTGAAACAATAACCTCATTGATGATATCTTCAATTGCCATATCACACTCAGGGTGTTGAGCAACTTCTCTATATCTTTTAATTAAATCAACATCATTCTTCGCCGTAACGTCCATATCCAGGTATTGGCCAAAGTAACCGCCAGCAGATATAGTAGTTGTACCGTCATCGGGAGAAGGAACCGTGAAGGCCTGTTTGGCCTCCGCCGGTTTATTCCTTTCATCATTCAGTCTTGTTATTTGGAAGCCAAGTAATTGCGCCATATTATAATTTTCCTTTTAACTTATATTTATTATGTAGTAGTATCTGTCTCAAAATACTGGTATGTAAACGAACAACCGAACTCCTCTATAGCATTATTCGTGCCATAGTTAAGTGCGATATCATCTAGAGCAGTTGGGAATGCACCTCTTAAAGTATAAGATTTAAGGGTATCTCCATTTCTGTCTAAATGGTCAATGAATATATCAACTTGATAATCTGAAGGATTAGTTAACCCCTCGTTATCAGTCATATTATTCATGCCGTTCATCCATCTTTCTAGACCTCTGTAAATTTTGAAGTCTGTATCGTTTAATACAGTAATAGACCATGGATTAAATGTTCTATCACCAACTAGGTTCAGTATTCTTCCTCTAAAGTTTACAGGAACAGTACCAAGATTTTGCCCAGGTATTGATGTAGCATTACATAAGAATGCCAAGTCAGCTGTTTCTCCACCAACTGCTGAGTAACCAGGGAAAGGTAAAGTTACCTTGAACTGATTGGCTCTTGCACCACCGCCTTTTAGTCGGGCTTTAAAGTCATTTATATTCGCCATTGTGTAACCCTCCTATGCGCCTGCTACTTCAGAAAAGGCAACGCCTGTTCTTGTAGCAATAAAGTTAAGTTGAATAAAGTTAATAGAACGAGCAGGTTTCACATAAATGTCAGCCCTAAATTCGTTTCTATCAATAACATCTCCAGTATTATTTGAATCATCACAAACAACACTAAAGTCTGTAATACCTCGTCTGCCTTGTACATCTCTCAAGAATGGTTCTACAAGATTTCTAAATTGAGCCCTTGTAAATTCATCATTAAACTCAAAGAGTTGGAATTTAGCAGCAGTAGATACAGCTTTTTCTAGAGTAATGAATAATCGTCTTACATTAATTCTATCGAAAGCACTAGGTTTTGCTTGAGCAGTCTTATCGCCAAACAGCACAGTTCCCTGTCCAGGGAATGCGACTACTGGATTAATTCTTGCCTTGTACAATTCATCTCTTTGTGTTTGATTTGGATTGAAAGCAAGTTTAACTGCACCTCTAATCTGTCCTCTGTTAAATCCAGCGGGTGAGAAGAAAGGGTCAGCGATATTATCTGTTCTTGCACAAAGTCCTGCTATGTCACCATTTAATGGTACAAATCTAAAGACATCATTATATCTGTCGTACATATATTTGTAACCACTATCAATAACAGCATAACTTGTTGATGGTAAACCATCAGCAAATCCTACTACATTTTGAGTTTGTGTAATTGCGTTAGCAATACCAACAACATCTGCTCTCGCAGGTGATATGAAAGCAACACAATCTTTTCTTGCAGTTGCGATATCCATAACAGCAGTTGCTTTTGTGTCGCCAGTAGCGTCAGCATCTGTTTGTGAAGGACCACAAAGTAGTAAAGATATATCTACATTTTCTGTGTCATTAAATTTTTCATATGCAGTTGCAATCTCACCGTTTGTAGCAGCGTAATCGTCTGTTCCAGATGATAATGAATAAGTCTTAACAACAAAAGCATCGCCTTGAGCATTATCAAAAGTTAGACCTTTTTTAGCAGTACCTGCATTTGCAAGTGTTGTTTCATGGTCCATTACATATACAAAACTACTAGTTCTGTATACTACATCAGCATAAAAGTTTGAATTGCCTGAAGAATCTTTAGCGTCAGAAGCCTGTGAAACGCCAGCAAAAGTTTCTAATATTTCTCCTGCAGTTCCTGTGATTCCGCCATCTTCGTCTAACACTACGATATGCATTTCATCTAATGAACCGCCAGCAGCAACAACATCATCTGTTGAAGTTGGTGGACCGTCAAAGTTGAAATAATATTCCCAATGTCTTAGAACTTTAGCGTTGTCAACAACGGCGTGTCTTAGTCCGCCTGTTTCGGTTTGTCCTGTTGCAGGATTAAATCTTGCAATTGTTAGAACGTGAGTACTGATTCCTGTGATTTTATAGAAAACTCCTGAAGGCGCACCGTCAGTTGAAGGTACAGCAGCTGCATCTCCAAATTCTAGTATGTCACCAACTTGCATTAAACTACCATCGTCAACAGTTATTGTTGTGTCTCCGATAGCAGCAGAAGCGTCAGCAACTAGATTTCCACTCATTGAGTGTGGTCCAAAAGCAGTTGAGTTTGAGCAGACAGAAATTTTAAGTGAGTTTCCTAGAGTTCCTGCTTCACGAGCGGCATATGCCCCTACATTAGCAGCAAAACTAGCATCACTTCCATAGTTGTCTAGGTAATCAGTAGTATTTTTTATTAGGATAGCAGTACCAGATGCAGCAGCATTTACCATGCCTGTTATCGGTCTCACTACCTTGAGGTTGTTTCCGTATCCTAAAAAGTTTGCGGCGCAAAAGAATTCCTCAAAGTTGTCTGTGGTTGGTTTACCAAACACATTGACCAACTCTGATTCAGATGAAATTGTAGTAATCTCATCAATCGGTCCTTTTTCTGCCGTCATTACTATTGCACCCGCTGATGTTGAGACAGCAGGTATTACATTAGTAAGGTCCTTTTCAGTAACGAGAACTCCTGGTGATACTTGAAAAGCCATATTTTAGTTCTCCTTAATAATTAGTTTATTAGTTATAACCCTTTGTGTATATTTATAGTATGCCAAAACTACACTATTCTCCTTTGCGATATGATACGGGTCGCCAAACTTCTCCTGCGTCAACAAAATAACCGTCTTGACCCTCAGGGTCGTTTACTCCATCATCTATGAACCCAAAGGGCGCCATATCTGCTTCGATAGCATTTTGTTGTTCAGAAAACATTTGACCTCTCACATCTACATTTGTTAATTCTTTAAAATATCGTTGATTTGCTAACCACGAAAATATCACTAAGCACATCACTAAATCATCTGTTGCACCAGCCTCAGCCTCAAAAGATTTTCCTTTAGATATAAAGGTTGATAATTCTGCAATAATATCAAAGTCTGTAATAAGTAATTTATCCCCCTCGATTAAACTTTTGAGATTAGAAGTTCCAATCTTTTTCGTACCTTTAGTCATTCTCAAGCCTAGTTGATTGCCACGACCACTAAATCCCCCACCTAATACTTGACCAGAACGACCTCTTTGTGTAACCATCATCATGTTATCATACTCTAATTCAAACTGTAAGTTATCTGCTACTTGTTGTCCTAAATCGTTTATCTCTATTAAAATAAATGCTTTGTTATAATGTTTTGCAACCCTATCTATAATACTAGGAAAAAGAAGAGGTTTGATTTCATTATTTCTATACTTTGCAACTAGTTTATATGGTACACTTGTACAATCTATCACACAAAAGGCTGAATAATCACTTGTTAATCCTCTTGATACATCAACTGTCATTGTGTAAAGGCGGTCTTTCTTTGGCATTTCGTAAACATCTAAACCACCACTTCGTTTAGGTTCAACAACAGGCATAAGTTTTATTTTACTTGCATTGATAAGTGTATCAACACTACCTAGAAACTCACATTCAAATTCTGTTGCAAATTGTGATTCACTTGTATTCTTAATTGTTTGTTCTTTCCATTTCTCATCACGACCTGGTACTTCACTCCAATGTACTTCGACAGGAACAAAAGTACTTTTCTTATTTGTTGCATCCATCCACATCTTGTAAAACATATTCATACCATGTGGTGTAGATACTATCATCACCTTTGATGTTTTACCAGATGATATTGTAGGATAAACTGAACTAAAAAATTCTTCGGCAATATTATTAGGTACATAAGCAAACTCATCTAAGAATATTATATTAAAGGTACTTCCTCGAACAGCACTAGAAGAAGTACTTGCCGCTACAATTCTACTTCCATTTTCTAATTCGAGTGAACCTTTATTCCAATTGAGAACGCCTTGTTGCATCCATTTGGGTAAATGTTCGTAAGCCAATTGCAAACGACCTAATAAATCTCTTGCCGTAGAAGATTTGTTGGCCAATATTGCAACATTCACATTATCATTAAATAATACATAATGTAAGAGGTAGGAAACTATGATAGTTGACTTTCCACTTTGTCTAGGTAATTTACATATTGTAAACCTATTATCGTGAAAAGTATCTACCATCTTCCGCTGAAAGTCGTACATTTCAAAAGGCACTAAACCTTTATCAATGGTAACAATTTTTAAATATTCTTGTATAAAGTATTTAGGATCCTCAAGACACTTCATCACTTCTTGAATTTGTTTCTTTGTAAATCTAGAAGGAGTGTGAGCTTTCTTTAAATTAGGATTACCTAAATATTGGTCAGTTGTTCCCATTTAATTTTTTAAGAAATCTTTGAAAGCTACTTTGCCTTCATTCATTTCTTGTCCATAATCCATTTTATTCATTAACACATACATCTTTTCACCAAGTAAGTTGCCAATATCATAATCTGAAACATAATGAAACCCTGCCTGTACTCTACCATAACCACATTCGTAAGCCGCTTTCATTAATTCTTTTTCTAATTGTGGTACTTTACCAGCAACATATCTTGCAAGTATAACTGATTGAGTCGCATGACCACTTGGATATGATGGTGTTTTATTTGTTTTACTTGGTAAAGTATTTAAACTAGAAAGAACTTCAGCCGGTCTTGCACGATTAAAAAAATCTTTAAAGTGTTTAATTACTGGTACAGACTCTTTTATAATTTGTTTAAATTCACTATCATGAAACTCTATACCATTTTCCTCACAAACTTTGCGAATTGCATAGTAAGGTTCTTGGTCATGGTCTTGAATAGACTGAACATCTTTTTCTGTTCTTTGTCTAATTATTTTTTCCACCTGATACGCCTCTGTTAAATCATCAACAGGTGGTTCAGGTAGTGTAATTACTTCATGTAGGTTTTGTCTAAAAAATATCATTATTTTTTATTCTTTAACATCTTTTGTAGTTCAGTTGTTGAACCAACAAATAAAGCGTTAGTAACATTCTTTGGTCCTTTATCGGGTATATCTTTTATTTTTTTTAATTTATCTTGTAGGTCTAAGAGATTTTGTGATACTTCACTTACTGTCTTGATTAATTGTCCTGCAACTTCATAAGCACGAGGATGTTCTCCTTCTTTTGCCAAACTAAGTATACCATCAATTGCTTCATTACCTTTATCAAGTAAATTATAAAGATTTTTTCTACCAGTCTCAAAGTCAATATCTGGATCCTTATCTTCTGGTACTAATACTTCGGTACTTGTTTTCTTAGGTAATACTTCCACCTCGAAAGTTTTATCTATTTCAGCAATACCTAATACTTCGTTTAAATTATCATCAATTTTACTCATATTAAAGTCCTCTTAACTACTTATCATCACCAGACGCTTCATCATAATCTAAAGTGTCGGTAAAGAAATCTAGCGTGGTAGTGTATATATAGTCATCATCTTTATCAGCTGATATTGGATTTGGTGTAACTGTAACTCTTTCGACTCTTGGTGAACTAGCACTTTGCGAGACAGAATATAAGTCAGCTGATACTTTTTTAATTACAGCTGATGTAGATATTGGGCCATACAAATATACTTTTGCTGTAAATGTTAGTGTGTAAATTATTCTTCTACTACTTGTTAATGTTCCTGTATAACTATCTTCAAATTCTACATTGTTTAACACGATTGGTATATCACTTTTTGTATCCATTGTTCTATCTTCAATCATAGTAACAGTATAATCAGGTTGAAAGTATGGAAGTATTTGTTCTATTATTTGTAATCCGTCATCTGAATTAGCCACATAAACACTTAAAGCAAATTCAACATTATAAGGCACAGGTGTGTATTGACTATTCAGTTTAGAGGTGTCGGCATTTGTTGTTACTTTAGTTATCTTTTGATTCTTATTTAACTTACGACCGCCATCGTAACTATATCCAGTAACTTCAAATGACAATCGAGGTAGAGTGATTGCCACAGATGAATCGTCCCCATTTAGGTCCTGTTGTGCATCTAATCTGGCTAAAAACTTTTCTTTTGGTGAATATGATAAAGGTACTTTAATATTTTGTAAAGGATTTCCGCTAGAATCTAATCTCTTAATATTTATATTATTAAATATTGTACCAAACGCAATAACAGTATTACGAATCTTTTTGTGGTAAAAGTGTTCTCCAAACATTAGTATTCGTCAACCTCTCCAAATGGATTTCTTTCGCTGAAGTCTAATATATCATCAGCCGTTGATGAAGTATTTGTTCCTGCAGCCGTTTCAAATGCCTGGCCTTGGTCAGTAGGTGATTGTGTTGCCATTGTGAAACTTTCATTAATTATATAATCTATTGCACCAATACTATTTTCTAAAACAAAAGAACCAGTTTCATTTTCTAAACTAAATTGGAAATTCATTGTATCAGTTGATAGACTATCTTCAACACTATCAATCTGAGCAATACCAGTATCAATTCTTTCTGAACTGTATTCAAATCGAGTACAAGATAACTTGTATGTTGGTAAAGCGCCTTGTTGATAGAACGGTTGTTCATGTTCTACAAACTGTATTTCAAAGAATGATTTTGTTGTAGGGAAATAAACTAAATCACCCTCTTGTGGTCTATCAGCAACTAAATCTGAATTATTACCTACTAGAGTTTCCCATCTCAATTTAGATAAAGTAAAAGTAATATCATCTCTTAATTCTAAACCAAACTTTTTAATAATCTCTTGTTCGCCCATATATCCATCAGTATTGTCCACATACATTTCAATAATGTATGAGTCATTAAATGAGCTTGCAGGATCCTCACCAAAGATTGTATCTTTATTAACAATCTTTCTTGGTAAGTAAAAGACATCTTGGCCGTAAATCTTGAGCTGTTCTATAATTAAATCTTCGTATAGTCTTTGCTCAGATGTTGTGCCTGTGTCAAAATAGACATTAGTTGGCATTTAATTATCCTTGTTGCATGTGGGCAGGTTCTTCATAGTTACTTCTAATTTCTTCTTCTAACTGTCTTTGTTCTTGAATTGCTGTAGAGAATAATTCAGGTCCATTTAGAGTAACCCCACCTAACATAGCAGTACCTGAAAATTTTGAAAGATTTTGTCCCCATTGTTTTTTAATTAAAGTGGTTGTATATCTTTTTAAATAAAGGTCATCAAACATATCTGTACTTGTTGCAGGGTCTAATCTTCTAAAAACCTCAAAGATTAAAAATTCACCTGCTGTAATATCATTGTTCCAGTCCATATCAAGAAATAATTTATTTGATAGATGATTAAATCTCATAGGTTTCTCTCCTACTAATATATGGTCAAGAAAGTCTAAATGTTGCATTGTCATCTGATAATGTACAATACTTGTAGATGAGAAATCGTATAGGTCGTTTAATCTTAATTGATATCTAACATCAAACATATTTAAGTTTGCTCTATCAGATAAAGGAAATACATTGACAACTGAGATAACAGTTTCAGGAACTATAAGAAAGTTATTTCCTTGTTTCCATGTAGTGGTAACACCATTCTCTGTAACCGATTCAGATGTATCAGCAGTCATACGAGTTATATCGGCTGCCGTCACTTCATATTTTAGATACATTCTCTCAACACCGTCTGTATGATATTGACAGAAATATTGTACTGCCTCGTCTATTCTATCATCTACTTGGTCGTCATCAACATTTATATCAATTACAGGCTTACCTAATGCTCGTAGACAGTATTCTTTTAGTGTTGCTTTTGTACTTGGGACTGCCATATATTATTCTTCCTTTATAACTATTTATAACTATCCTAATGCGACTGCTTGAGCGATTGCAAATGCTTTAGTTGATTTGTTATCTAATTGTGTTTGTATAGCACTAGTAACTCCATCAAGATATCCTATTTCAGTTGATGTTACAGCACTCACAGATACATCACCATTACCATCAGAAACTAATGCTCTTGAAGCAGTTAAGTCTGCCATCTTACTAAATGCAATTGCAGCTGCTGATTTAATATCTGCATTAACAATATTTGTAATTGTGTTATTATCACTATCAATACTCTTATTAGTAAGTGTATCAGTTGTTGCTTTACCTACTAGTGTATCAGTAGCATTTGGTAATGATACTGTTCTATCTCCTGTTGGGTCAACAGCAGCTAAAGTTGTTTCATGTGCGTCATCAGTTGCGCCTTCAAATATAACACTTGTATTAACTTTAACAGTTGAGAACTCTGACGCACCACCGCCTGTAATATCTGTTAGATATGCAACTGTACCAGTAGCGTCTTGAAAAGTAACTGTTCTATCTGCCGTTGGATCCGTGATTGCAAAAGTTGTTTCAAAAGCGTTTGCAGTTGCACCCTCAAATACAAGTGGACTAGCACCTGCAAAGACAGCACCAGTTGTAGTAAATACACCGGTTATTGTTGGTGCAGTTATTGTTGGTGCTGTTATTGTCGGCTCTGTTAAAGTTTTATTAGTAAGTGTTTCTGAACCTGTTAATGAAGTAAAACTATCACCTTGTAGTCCAGAGTTAAATTCTGCAAGTGTACCTGTAAAGGTACCTAAATCGTCTAAGTCAATATGTAATGTGTTTGCGTTACTATTAATTGTTTTATTTGTTAATGTTTGAGTAGCTGCAAGACCAGCAAAACTTTCACTTTGTAAAGCACTATTAAACTCTGATAGAGTACCAGTAATTGTATTTGCGTCTAAATCTATTGTTTTATTTGTGAGGGTTTGTGTCGTAGATTTAAATAGTGTATCTACTTGTGATAATGTTGCTCTACCTTCAGTACCATTATCAGATACTAAAAATAAATCACTTGTTGCTAGTGTAGCACTTGTTAAGTTAGTTGCATTATCAATATTTACAATTGCTTCTACAACACCAAACTCTAAAGCACTTGCTTGTGAATTAACTTTTAAAACTTGACCTGCACTACCTATTGATAATGCGGCCCCAATACCACCATGTGATAGAGGTACTGAATCGCCTGTCTGAAATTCAGCAAGACCTGTTGCCGTACCAGCGTCATTGAATACTGCTCTTATTGGTGTTTTATTTGCCATAATTTATTCCTAAAATTGAAAAATGGTTGTATCACTATCAGTTAGTGGTGAACCATTTGCCAATGTAAATGTTTTTGTTCCTGTAAATGTTGTTCGAGTATCAATAGATGAATTAAACTCAAATTCTGTATTTTTTGTACTTAGTCCTCCAGTAGCAGTAAAGAAAGGTACTACTCTTGTAGGTTGTAAAGTTTCACCACTAGATGATAAAACGGCTAATTCATTTATTCCTGCTTTTGAACCAGCAGGTAATGTTGCACCTGTTGCTGATATTGCAATTGTCCCTGTGCCATCAGCACTTATTGTTGCGCCTGCAAGGTCAATTGTATCACCAGAAAGAAATAAATCATTCCATCTTTTTGATGCACTACCTAAATTTCTTGAATCGGTTGTATCTGGTAAAATGTCTTGGTCTACAGCACTTAAATCTAGTGCCGGGGCACCAAAAGTACCATCTTGTAAATCTACACCATCACCTGCGTTTGAAGATGATGAATCTGTGCCATCCATAACTAATCTATCGCCAGCATTTGAACCACTTGCGTCTGTACCATCTAAAATTAAATCTTCAGTTTCTAAAGTTGTACCTACAAACTTACCAGTTGTAGCGTCATATTGTAGAACTCTTTTATCTATCAGAGCAGTATCAGCATCAACATCATCTAATCTTGCTAAATTAACTTCACCGCCACCACCAATTGAACCCATTTGTTTAGTAACAACTTCTTTAAATCTAACAAACTCTTTTTTCATTTCATCTAAAGAGGTTATTCTATCTAAAGTTTTTAATTTTTCTTTATCTAGTTCATTAGCAACTTTCATTTCTGAAAGTTTTTTAGTTACTTGCCCAATTATGCTTGTATCTGAGTCTATTGGTTCTAACTCATCCTGTAGAACTTCACTAACTGTTTGTTCTTTTTCTTTTACTTCTTCTTCAGGTTTTAGTAATAATTCTTTTTGTTTTTTTGGTTCTGCTTTCTTTTTCTCTTTTTTTAGAGAAGAAAATAATTCTTCTATATTAGCTATTTTCTTTTCTGATTTAGCAACTCTTTCTTTTGTTTGTTTTTTTTCATCAGCAATTACAGAGAAAAAATCTACTAATTTTTCTGTT
>Ga0209830_10003181_pt1 | contig 12699 bp, 11 predicted proteins | sample ArcticOcean_MG_C_12_FD_187439 | JGI IMG/M metagenome (GOLD analysis project Ga0209830, IMG submission 187439) | Marine microbial communities from western Arctic Ocean - ArcticOcean_MG_CB8_130 (SPAdes) (version 2) | ecosystem: Environmental > Aquatic > Marine > Oceanic | place: Arctic Ocean...
CTGGATCAGACATTACATAATGGCCAGCTATAATTGATTTTTCATAATCTGAAATTTTACTATCTTTAACTAACCATTTTTTCCATTTTTTTGAAGAATAAGAAATATGTAAAAATTTTTCTAATAAATCTTTAGAGTCTAAATTCTTTAATATGTTGATGAGGCTTTTGGTTTCGGCTACACCAAACTCAGGGGCAACATTTACAGCATGTATGCCTAGCCTAGGATGCCACAGTAAAGATTCATCTGATAGGTAATCACCATTGTGCTCCTTCATTAAAACGTCGTACTTTTTGCAAATATCTATTGTTTTTGGAAGCTGTATTTCAACAGGAACTTCATCAATAATTCTTAGGGGAGATTCAAAACTACCAATATTTCTTGTCTCAACAACTTTTGTTCCACATTGAATTACAACAAAAGTTGCCTTGGGTAATTTTTTTTTAATATAAAAAATATTTAGTTTTTCTAAAAAATATTCAATTTCTTCAAAAGTACTAGTCGAGCCCGATTGTTCTTCTGTTCCTATTTCAAATAAAATATCTTTATTTTTTTTTTTAGCATAATCATAACAATGTTCATATAATTCATAAATTCTTTCTAGGATTATATCTATATTTAAACTTTGAAATATATCAATACTGGGGTCAATGTGTAAAATATGAAAATTAGAGTCTATATCATTTTCAAAAGAAGATTTTGCTGAAGCCATGGCTTTTGATAAATCTAATTTTTTTTCTATCTCAACATTATTTTGCCAGGGGCCACCGTGATCTCTACATAAAAGCACTTTTTTGTTGATAGATTTTTTGTTTACATATTTTGAAAAATCTTCAGTAGACCAATTATTTGCATAACCTCCTCCTAAAAATTTACTATCAACCTGTCTTCTACTGGGTATTAACATCATAGGAACATCATATGTATCAGACAATTCAATACATGCATCAGTAGAATTTTTACTCATTGGACCAATGCCAATAAGTGTCTTACGTTGATTAATAACATCTAAAATTAATTTCTTATTTTTATTCATTGGGTTTAAAATTTAATTATTAATCTCATACTTGTAATAAGTTGTAAACAATTAAACTTTTCTTTTAGATAATATGAAATAAAAAAAGCTCCAATTAATTGTATAGGATAATGGAATAATAATTAATTTAGATATTATAGGCATATTAATAATTTGATTAATGTTTTCTATTAAAAAAGAATTAAATGAAACTAAAGTAAAGATAAATATTGTATAGATCACGTAGTATAAAAATTTTTTATCTTTTTTTATATCAAAAATATTCAGTTTTCTAATTGATGATATGAAATAATCCAATGTAATCCCTGTTATAGAAGCAAAAAAATTAGCCCAAAATATTTCAATTTTACTATTTAGATAAACAAACATAAATAATTCAAGAGTATAAGTAATTGAAACTATCAATCCAAATCGAAAATAACTTATTGCAATAATCTTTTTAAAAAAGTCCATATATAAAAATAAAATTAAATATTCTCATTAATAAAACTAAAAGTATTTAAATTTAACTATTATTAAATAACCATTTTGGATAAATTTATATAAATAAAATAAAATCACAATATTACATCATAATTATAATTTTCTATTTTATCTAAACAAAAACTTTCTATAAACTTTTTCTTATTAATTTTATAAAAAAATAAGTTACTTAACACTTTAAAAGCAGTGTTTAATAATTTTGTATTTGAGATTTGATCTTCCTCTTTCCATGTAACATTAATAAAATCAAATTCTAGCTTATGATAATCCATTATTAAAAGCATGAAAGAATCAAAAGACATGTCGTTTATAAAGTATTGAAAGTTTGTTTTTTTAATATCTTCAATCTTATATGTGGCAACGCCAGCACCTATATCGTAAACTTTTTTGTTTAACAGCGCTGAGTATATGTGTCTAAAAATATGATTACCGAAAATTCTAAATTTTGAATACCCTAATAGTTTAGAGCCTGGCTTAAACCGGCCTGCTCTCAAACAACTAAAATTAAGATAATTTTTATTTATAATAACTTTATTAAGGTCACTTAAATCACCCTGGTCATCTCCATGAAAAACACAACAATAATCAAATCCATTATCGATAGCGTACTTAAATGCAATTTTATGAGAACCACCCAATCCATAATTTTTTTTATTTCTAATTATTTTGAAATTTTTAAAATTTTTTTCTAAGATTTTTTCTTTTGCAACTATTGCTGTTTCGTCTGTACTGCAATTATCAATAATCAAAATTTTTTGATAATAAGAGAAATCTTTTTCATCATATTTAGAAAGTAATCTTTTTAATTGAACTGAACAGTTATAAGCTGGTATAAATAATAAATTATTATTTTTCATTTATAGATTGGGTTGTTAATATAATGTTATTTATTTTTTTACACAGCGTCATCAATGTTTGAAGTAGACATAACACATTCTTTACAAACTTCGTTTTTAAACCACTCGCCTTTTAAATGCATTTCTCTTAAAGAATTAATTAAAGAACCATTCCAGACATCTTTAACTTTTTGAGTTGGTAATTTGCTTGTATCAATCTCATGTAAATTTTTTTCAGAAGAAATTTTTTCATCTGTTGCTAATTTTGCAATTGGTATCTTGGCTGCAAAAAAAGTACAGCATGGTAAAACTGAACCATCATATCTAACTGTCAAATGATAAAAAGGTTGTGCACAAGTAAATTTTTTTTGAGTAACTTGGCTTTTTGTCGGTTTTATTATATTTACTAGATCTTGTATACCAATACAGTCGGCTTTATCTGACCAAAGTTTAATGAAATCATTGTACTCATGTTTATTTAAATCTGTCTTAACGAAGTTTACTCTTAAAGTGGGTAATTCTACTTTTAATTCATTTCTAATTTTAATAAAATTTAACGTATTTTTTATAACATCATCAAAATTGCCACCTTGTCTAATCTTATCAAGTTTCTTTCGCGTTGTTGCATCTATAGAAACTTGCAACCTGGTTAGTCCAGAGTTGATTAATTCTCGTATAATCTTTTCTGTAAGTAAGGAACCATTGGTACTTAAATAAATATCAAGTATTCCTGCTTCTTTTGCATATTCAATAAATTTAATTATATCTTTTCTAATAAGCGGCTCATTTATATAATTTAATCTGATAGCTCTTAATCCATTTTTAATACCTTCGTCGATAATTTCTTTAAAAGCCTCAAAACTAAACCATGTTTTTTTTCCACGGCCAGCAGTATTTTCTGCAGACCATGTGCACATTTCACAAGAAAAGTTACATGAATAATTTAACTCAAAATCAATTTGTAATGGGTAATCTGGTATATATTGAAGTGTAGAAGCTCTTTTCCATTCATCTCTATATGATCTATATTTTTTTAAGTCAGAATATTTTTCTATGATTTTATGTACATCCTTACCTAGTATAGTGGTAACTTCTTTTTGATCTGGTTTTTTTATAATTTGAATCACTTTTTATTGTTTAATTTATACAATTGACACTTACAAGATAATAAGTAATTAGACGAATAAGCAATGACTTTAATAGATTTTTCATATATATATAGAAATTATAATGAGTATTAAAAAATTAATTAATCAATATCAAAAAGCATTCAATAAGCATGATTTAATTAAATTAGAAGTATTATTTGATAGTAAGATTAGATTACAGGATTGGGATATTAACATAAGTGGTAAAAAAAAAGTTTTGGCTGCAAATTCAAAGATTTTTAAAACTGTAAAAAATATTAAGTGCAGGCCAATACAAACAATAATTTCTGGCAGAATAGCAGTGTGTGAAGTAAATGTTATCATTAATAAAAAAAAAATTAATGTTGTGGATATAATCAAATTCAATCAAAAGAAAAAAATTACTTCTATCAAGGCATTTAAAATATAGATATTTAAGGACTGCCATTGTGTTTAAAAATAAAATTTTAACTGTACAAGAAAGTAAAAAGCTTACTCTAAATGAAACAAAATCTTTGTATAATAGACATGTCAATCCAGGCTTAGCACAAAGTTTAAATGGATTTTCATTTGGCCAAGATCAAATAGTAAAAGCTGAAAATTTTACCCTTACAACAAAAAATAAAAGAAAGATAATTGACTTTACTGGAGGTCTGGGTGTTTTAAATTTTGGTCACAATGCAAGCAACATCTTAAATGAAAGAATAAAATTTCAAAAAGAAAAAAGAATGGAGGTCCATAAGAATTTTTTTTCTCAATATACTGCTGCATTATCACATAACCTTGCTCAACTATTTAGCCAAAAATTAAATTATTCATTTTTTTGTAATTCAGGGGCTGAGGCTGTCGATGGTGCTATAAAAATGGCTTATAAGTATCATTCTGGAAAAAGAAAATTGATTTTACATTCAGATATAGCTTTTCATGGAAAATTACTTAGCTCTATGAGTGTTTCTGCTGATAGAGAGAATACATTTAATTTTCCTAAAATAAATTTTGGAAAATCTTTTAAGTATAATGATATCAAGTCACTAAAATCAACAATTAAAAAATATAAAAGTTCAAATATATTTGCAATCATTATTGAACCTTTTTCCGCATCGACATATAAAAATTGTAGTAATGAATTTTTAAATGAATGTATTAATTTAGGTAAAAAATATGATATTAAAATAATTTTTGATGAAATTTATACTGGTTTTGGAAAGACGGGTCACAACTTTTATTTTCAAAGATATAAAAAGATACATCCAAATATTTTGATATTATCAAAATCTTTTGGAGGTGGAAAATCATCTATCTCAGGGTATATCAGTGACAATGATACATTTAAAAATTCCTATGGAAATTTAAATGACGCATTAATTCATACAACATCTTATAATGGTTTTGGTGAAGAGTGCGTTACAGCCATAGAGTCAATAAACACTTTAGTAAAAAAAAAATTATCAAACAAAGCAAAAAATATAGAAAATAAATATTTACAAAAATTCAAAGAATTAAAAAAAAACTATCCAGAAAAAATAAAAGATATTCAAGGCTGTGGTTGTATGATTTCTTTGTCGCTTCACAAAAAATATATTAAGCTAAGACGTGTCCAAAAAATAATAAAATTTAGCATTTTAAAAGATGAAAAATTTATTGATAAACTTTTGGCTGGAATGATGCTGGATAAACTTTACAAAGAATTTGGGATACTGGCTACCCTTAAATATAATCGAGAAGTTTTATTATGTTTAGAGCCACCACTTACCATAGATGATAAAAGTATGAATAAATGTTTAAATGCAATTGAAAGTATTTTAAAATTAAATCTAAATATTGAACTTGGAAAATTTATATTAAGAGTTGTAAAAAGAAAAATATTTTAATAGTAATCATTTATTATAATTAATTCATAAATTTATTTATAAATCTTAGATAGTAAATCAATAATAATATGAATTTCTAGTATTAATTATTGGTATAATCTTTAAGTTAACAATCTAATAAATTGTTCAGAAATAAATAAATTACGTTTATCATATTTTGTTTTTATTGATAAAAACTTTTTATAGTCAGGGTACATTTTTTTAAATGCTTGTTTAGAAATTATTTGATCCTTAGCTAAATAAATTTTTCCCTTTTGAGCGATAATCAAACTCTCTAACTCACTAATAAATTTTGTACTTTTATCTATTCCAACTTCATGTGGAGAAAATTCAATAACTATAGAATACCCATCACCTCCAAAGTCAAAAAATTGTTTATTTAAGTTTTTATATTTTTTTATAGGACACCAAACTGGTAAAATATCAAATTTTTGACATAGTAATATTACCATCTCCATTTTATCAAAAGGTTTATTATTGTTAAAAAAAGGCTGAATAGTTAAGAAACCATTTGATTTAAATAAAGTCGTGTATTCTGGTAAATATTTTTCATCTAAAAGTATAAATTCTGTTAGCAACTCAATTTTTTTTTGCTTTCCTAGAATTTTAAATAAGTTAAATGCTACAAAATTAAAAAAATAAAAAAACTTAGAACCAAAAAGTTTCCCTATTAAAGTCCATATAATATTAAATAAAAATTTTTTAATTGTATTTTTATTTCTTTTTTTTAATGAATGATTTATTTTATTAATAGATCTCTCTCTTTGATTTGGACTAATTTGGTTTTTTTCAACAAATAAAGCTTTTTTGCATATGCCTCTCAATATATCTTTTTTTCTGGATGAGCAGTCTAACCAAGCAATTAAGTAATCGGAAGATTGATTTGAATTGTTAAAAAAAATTTCCATTTCATTTTTATTTTTAACAACTGTTGTTTCTATTTCTAAAAGTGGACTGGTAATGTCTTTAAGACATAACTCAACAGAAATTATTACTCCAAGTAGGCCAAAAGATGAAAAAATATTATCATAAAATTCTTTATTAATTGTATTTGAAACTTCTACTATCTCTCCACTTGAACATAATATTTTAATTTTGCTAACATTTGAGTTAAAATATCCATTTTTAAAACAATCTTTACCATGAACATTATTTGAAACCGCTCCACCAACTGTTATATCTAGCCCACCAGGAATACACTGAAAAAAAAGATCATCTTTTAATGTTATCCTAAGTATATCTGATAGCTTAACAGCTGCCTCTACCTCAATTGTTTTTGCTTGATTATTATAATTGATGATTTTATTTAGAAAACTTGTATCAATAACAATTCCATCTGAAAGAACAGATTGGTCACCATTACTACAGCCATGACCTCTAGCAATGATTTTTCTACCTTTATTATTGTTTTTTATAAAATTTTGTAATTCAGTAACGTCATTAGGTTCAAATAATTCACACTCATAGTGTTTATATTTAGACCATCCACTTAATTTTCTTATCATTCTATTTTAAAGGTTTTAATTAAATCAAATCTTTATCATTTATAAATTGAAAACTAATTGCTTTTCTATAACAATTTTTTTTCATAAATTTGAAACCATGATAAAAATTATCAACATTGTTATAAATTAGAATACTATTCTTTAAAGTTGTAGGTTTTAGTAACGTGTTTTGAGCTTCATTATCCACATAAATAGAGGTTCCACCTGAATGTTCAATATCATCATTGTTACCATCAACAAAATATATAAAATTGATATTTAAATCATTTCGGGTATTACTGATATCATCCATGTGCGGAATTAAATAAGAATTTTTCTCTGCAATAGATGTAATAATAGCATTACAAATTAATTTGCTTTTATTCAAATTAAATATGTAATTAATTTCATTTTCAAATTCTGATGAAAGAATAAATTTATAAAATGTATTTATAGCACTTGATGTTTCTAAATTTAAATGTCTTTTATCTTTTACATATTTGAAGCCCATGTTGTAATTTTTAAGAGGATCTTTGGATTTAATTAATTCATATTTTTTTGGAAAATCTTTATTTAAAAAATTATAAAAATTGTAATCTAAAAAATTTTCAATAAAAGTATAACCCTTATCTTGAATTTCATTCTTTATAGTTTCTGAATTCTTAGATAAGGATGTTAATGGTGGTGCGTTTATCTTTTTATTTTTTGTACTTATGAATAATTTTCTTAGAAAAGATCTTGAAGTATTAATAAAATAAATTCTACATTTATGTAGCCATATCAAAAAATTATTAAATAATTTTGAGTTTCTGTCATCTATTGAATATAATTTTCCATACATATTTCTATATGCAAGTATTTGCATTTTATTACTCATTTTAATTGGCATTTAGTAATGCTTTAATATTGTAATGAAAATAATCAAATTCTTCATGCTTTTCCTAGGTGTTTGTAGCAATTATATATAAAAATTTTTTAATAATAAGATTTAAATTTAACACCAATATTTTATTATGACCAGATAAAAATATTTTGAATGTATACATATAGTTAATATTTTTTAACACCTGGCTATTTTTTTATATCACTAATAATAAATTTACGTTAATTTATGTTAATGAATTCTAATAATATTAAAGTTTCTTCCAACAAAAACTTTGGTGTAATTTTTTTTATTTTTTTTTTACTCGTATCTCTATGGCCATTATTAAATAACGGAGAAATGAGATTTTGGTCATTGATTGTTAGTTTATTATTTTTACTTCTAGCAATAATAAAACCATATTTACTTACGCCTTTAAATAAAGTTTGGACGAGATTTGGATTTTTTTTAGGAGCTTTCATCGCTCCTATAATTATGGGTCTTGTTTTTTTCGTTATTGTTACACCTACCGGTTTTTTAATGAGAATTTTTTCAAAAGATTATCTAAATTTAAAAAAAAATGATAATAAATCTTACTGGATCAACTCTAGTGATAAAAAAAGTAAAATGAAAAATCAATTTTAGTTTAAAAATATTAAAAATTGTATCCTGTTAATATTTTGTACACTATAGATAATTTTTAGATTAGTTTAATTAAAGTAATATTGATTTTATTAATTCGATTCCATAAAGTACTTTTATAAAGTTAACGAAGGTTTATTTATAAATAAATCTAAAGGAAGTTTTTTTGAAGATTTTAGAATAAATTTTTAATGATTTTTAACAATTTGGCTTCTTAAATAGTTTATTTATTATTACAGGAAAAAATAAACAAAGTTAATTTAGCTATTAATTATGAATATTTATTGAAAAATACAATAAAGATAACGCTTTAATTTAATATAAAATGACTTATTAAATAGCCATGGATTTTATTAAAGAATTTTGGGAATTTCTTAGTGTTAGAAAAAAATATTGGTTACTACCAGTACTTTTAGTTTTAGTGTTGTTTGGGGGGCTAATAATTTTAAGTCAGGGATCCGCTGTAGCTCCTTTTATATATGCAATTTTTTAAATGAGTTCAATCTTAGGTATTTCAGCATACTTTCATGATAGTGCCGCCACATTACTAATTGATGGAAAAATTATTGCTGCAGCACAAGAAGAAAGATTTACAAGAAAAAAGCATGATGCTAGATACCCTTTTAACTCAATAGAATTTATTTTAAAAAAATCAAATCTAAAGTTATCTGAAATCGATCAAATTATTTTTTTTGAAAAACCTTTCTTAAGATTTGAAAGACTATTGGAAACTTATGTGGCTTTTGCACCCAAAGGATTTTTGTCATTTTGTAAAGCTATGCCTGTATGGTTGAAAGATAAACTATTCTTAAAAAAGATGCTTTTCGATGAGTTAAAAAATCATGATAAAGATTTTACAGATATTAAAAAAATATTTTTTTCAGATCATCATTTAAGTCATGCAGCAAGTGCTTTTTTTCCTTCTCCATTTGAAGAAGCTATAGTTTTAACAGCTGATGCTGTTGGCGAATGGGCTACCACAACCGTTGCTATAGGAAAAAAAAATAACCTTGAGATTAAAAAAGAAATTCATTTCCCACATTCTCTTGGATTATTGTATTCAGCTTTTACTTACTATACTGGTTTTAGAGTAAATAGTGGCGAGTATAAATTGATGGGTTTAGCACCTTACGGCAAACCAATTTATCAAGATAAAATTACTAATAATTTAATTGATATTAAAGAAGATGGCACTTTTCGTTTAGATCAATCTTATTTTAATTATGCAGTAGGATTAACAATGACTAGTAAAAAATTTCACAATCTATTTGGGCAAGAGCCAAGAAACTCTAAAAATGATAAATTAACTCAGTTTCACATGGATATAGCTGCATCTATCCAAAAAGTTACTGAGGACATAATGATAAAACTAGCTAGATCATTAAAGAATGAATTTAAAATATCCAATTTATGTTTGGCTGGTGGTGTTGCTCTAAATTGTGTTGCGAATGGAAAAATTCTAAAAAAAAAAATTTTTGATAATATTTGGATTCAACCAGCTGCTGGCGACGCAGGCGGATCATTAGGTGCTGCTTTAGCTTTATGGCATGTAGAGCAAAACAATGCTAGGGTAGTAAGTTTAAATGACGATATGCAAGGCTCCTATTTAGGACCTGAATATTCTCAAAAAGAAATTCAAAATGAATTAGATAAAATAGGCGCAGTTTATAAAATTAAAAATGAAGAAGAATTATTAAGTCAAACAGCAGATGATTTATCAACAGGAGAGGCTATAGGATGGTTTCAAGGAAGAATGGAATTTGGACCAAGGGCATTAGGTAATAGATCAATTTTAGGAGACCCAAGATCTTCAGTGATGCAAAAAAATTTAAATTTAAAAGTTAAATATAGAGAAAGCTTTCGTCCGTTTGCACCCTCAATTTTAAAAGAAGATTTAACTGAATGGTTTGATATTAATGAGAATAGTCCATATATGCTTATGGTTGCAGATATAAATAAAAATAAAATTATTGAAATGAATGAAGATCAAAAAAAACTATTTGGTATTGAAAAATTAAATATAAAAAGATCAGAGATACCAGCTGTTACCCATGTAGATTATTCGGCAAGAGTACAAACAGTACACAGAGAAACTAATGAAAAATATTATAAACTTATTAAAAAATTTAAAGAAAAAACTAATTGTCCAGTAATTGTAAACACATCATTTAACGTAAGAGGAGAGCCAATAGTTAATACCCCCTCAGATGCATTTAATTGTTTTATGGGTACAGACTTGGATAAATTAGTTATAGGAAACTGTTATTTAGAAAAAAAGTCTCAAAATATTTTATTAAAGAAAGATTACTCAAAAGAATTTGAATTAGATTAATTGATTTGCTTTAAATTAGCCAATCTATCTAAAGGAATATTTTAAAGTATCTTATAAATTATTGCTCCAATAATCTTTTACTAAATGTTAGCAGTGTTGTACCCTTCTAGTAATATTTTAAAAGTATTTGTGATCTGAATTAACTATCTTGTGATTTCTTTAATCAAATTATTAGCAATAAGATTGTACCCATAATCAAGAAGATGAACATCATCATAAAATATTAATTTACTTAAATTTTTATTAGTAATTTCTTGCGTTTCTAGCTCATCAATATGTATAGCTTCACCATTTTGATTTACATTATCAAATATATTTCTTAAGTCTACACAATTTGATTTGCAATAATCACTTAACATAACCAAATCATAAACCTTGCCAGTAAAATTATAAAGATTTCTATTTTTAAAGGAAGTATATTCCAAATTATATTTTGGGTGAAAAGCATAATTTGGCTGAAGAACAGTCAGATGTTTCGCATTTCTTGAATTGGAAATTGATTTCATTAATATTTGATTTTTAATAAAATTTTTTGCAATTTTTGGTGCTAAGGAAAAACATTTCTCATGTTTTTCTTTAGGTTCCATAAAGTATTCCTTATTACTCTCAAAAAGTTTATTTCTAATGTGCTTAAATAATTTATGAGTTTCAGGCAATAGATTGATAATTGAAGATTTAAGACTTTTATGATCAATAACATTGGTGGTTTTAGAATTCTCTAATATGAAATAATACTTCATAAAATGCTGTGGCGTATCTAGCTTTTGTTTGCCTGTTAGTCTTGCAGTTTCATCAAGACAAGGTAAGTGTATGTCATTTATTAAAGAAAATGATATGCTAGCTTCATAATTATCTTGATATTGAATTAATCCTAAAAGTTCTTGATAAGAATTCCATGCTGGTGAGTTTCTATTTACAACAGAAATATGATCATACTCTTTATTTGAAATATAAATTTTTTCTTTATTACTAATATTGCTTATAGCCGAAGCTAGTGTGTTTTTATCAGAGGACGAAAACATACCAAATGCTGATGATCCACCTAATAAAACAATATTATAATTTGTTTTATTCTTTTTAATATACGGATTTACTCTAAATCCATTTTGATCAAGATTAACATACTCATTATTAACTAGTTTAATTATCTCTTCTTTCCAGGGTGTAAGAAACATATAATATGGGTGAGCAAATCTAATTGAGAATTTATCATACGGATTTAGATCAAGTTTTTCTTTAAAATAACCACTTTTTGCTAACTTAATTCCTCTTAGATTTTTTTCCCTCGCATCTGACAGAATTTCATCAGAAAAAGGCTTGAAAGCTTCATTGATAAAAATAAATAATAAAAAAATAATAAAAAAAGAAATTGTTAGAATGTAGAAAATTTTTAAATACTTTAACATAAAAATTAAGTATCTTATTGGAAAATTTAAGCAACATATTTTTTTTTGTTTATTGTAATTAATGACTCTATCTAGAAACCTTGTATCAATAACAATTCTATCTGAAAGAATAGATTATTCACCATCACTTAATTATTTAAAGTTTCTTTGCGTGTTTGCTCAATCTTTATTTTTTTATGAAGACTGTTATTTTTATCGTACAACAATTCGAAGCTAATTTTTTTATTAGCTTGAATTTTAATTGTCTTTGCATTTCGAACTTCAAAATTATCCGCGACTGCACTAATGGGTCTTTTAATTACATCTAAATTTTTTATTAAAATTTTAGATTTATCACTAACTATTGTGCCTTTCCATCTTCTAGGTCTAAAAGGGCTTATAGGAGTAACCGCTAGTTTTCTTGAATCTAAATTTAGAATTGGACCATGTGCTGATAGATTATAGGCTGTGCTACCTGCTGGTGTTGAAACGAGCACACCATCTGAAATAAGGTTTTTAATGATATTTTTGTTGTTAGCTGTAATAGAAATTGATGATGCCTGCTTGCTTTGTCTTAGTATTGACACTTCATTAATAGCTATTGATTTTTTTTTTTGATTTTTTTTATTAACAACAGTCAT
>Ga0209830_10003186_pt1 | contig 12689 bp, 10 predicted proteins | sample ArcticOcean_MG_C_12_FD_187439 | JGI IMG/M metagenome (GOLD analysis project Ga0209830, IMG submission 187439) | Marine microbial communities from western Arctic Ocean - ArcticOcean_MG_CB8_130 (SPAdes) (version 2) | ecosystem: Environmental > Aquatic > Marine > Oceanic | place: Arctic Ocean...
TTAGTTTTTTCATGAGCAGCCCAGGCTATAATTTCATCATTAAATTTCACACTACTTATAGGTAATTTATTGTGATGATTATATGCAACCATAACTGTTATATTTGGTGACATACTTACTTTTAAGCCCGACGTATTTTTTTTAATATATTTTGAAGCTAGTTTTTTTAACTGAGGAAAAGGGCATGTTAAAATTAAATTTTTAAAATAAACTTTATCCTTATTATTTAAGGTGATCACCCAGTAATTAGAGTTAAACTTTATATCAGTTACACTTGATAGATTGTTTGATTTAACATGTTTAATTAAGTATTTACAAATATCATTATTTCCTTTTGATCCTATGTATTTTATTGAGGCTTTATTCTTTTTAAAATTAAAATCTAAATGTTTTCCAGCCCATTCTTTTAAAATATTCTTTTTCTTTAGATCTAATATAAATTTTCTAAATTCATTATGTTTTGGCGATAAGTATTGAAGACCATGATCAAAGCTTAAATTATTTTTGTATCTTCTGTTAGATGCCCTGCCACCAGGCCCTCTTGCTTTATCAAAAATTTCTACGGAGTATTTTCTTGCTAACAAGTTTGCTATTGTTGAACCAGCTATACCACTACCAACAATACAGAAATCTTTCATACATGAAACAAACTTCTAAAATTTTCATTGATAGTAATAATTCCAAGGCTATCTAATCCACCCACAATTAGTTGAAGCGCTACAATGAAGATAACTCCAATACCCAACCATCCTAACCATCTGTGTTCTTTAATGTATTTTGCAAAGTAAGAAGCCAAGGTACCAATTAAAACTACTGAAAATAGCAAGCCTGTTACCAATAACCAATAATGTTGTTTTGCAGCACCTGCCACTCCCAAAACATTATCCAAGCTTAAAGTAATGTCAGCTACTAGCACCTGATAGACGCCAGTACTAAATGAAACAACTTCTTTCGATTTTAAGTTTGGGGATCTTACTTTTTTTGATTCAAATAAATCTTTTCTTAAGTTGTAAATTACCCAAAGCAACAACATACCTCCAACTATTTTAATCCATGAAATAGCTAAAAGAAAAGTTGCACTTAAGGCAAAAATTACTCTAAAAACAAAAGCAGCAGCTACACCAAAAGCTATAATTTTTTTTCTATTATCTGGAGCAAAATTAGCGGCAATCATCCCTATAATAATTGCATTGTCAGCAGCCATTACAATATCAATGAATATTATTTGAAGAAGGATAATAGATTGCTCAAGAAACATTTAAATTCTTTATATTATTTAATTGTAAAGAATCAAGGAATAAAATATCCCATAGCTTAAAATGAGCACTCCTGCACAAACATCTAAGTCTTATTTGTTTAAATTATCTATTCCTATTTTTTTTTCAAATATAGCCATCCCATTTGTAGGTTTTGTAGATACTGGATTGATGGGACATTTAAACAATGAAAAATTTTTAGCTGCTATCAGTATCGCAACTTCAGTTATCACAATGCTTTTTTGGAGCTTTGGATTTCTACGTATGGGGACTGTAGGGCTTGTGGCTCAAGCATCAGGTAGAAAAGACCACAATGAAATTATTCAAATCCTTATTAGGAATCTACTTTTAGCTTTTCTTATTGGTTTACTTATAATTTTTTTAAAAGATTCAATTCTATACTATATAAAAATTTTTTTTTCAATTTCAGATGAGACTTTTAATTTAATAAAAAATTATATTTCAATAAGAATTTTGTCCGCTCCTGCGGAACTTATATTATATGTATTAGTCGGGTATTACCTAGGTTTACAAAAAACAAACACTTCAAGCTTAATGATATCAATTTTTTGTATTGGAAATGCTATTTTAAGCTCAGTTCTTGTTATTAACTATGATTTAAAAATTTTTGGTGTAGCGGCAGGAACTGCTATTTCAGCTTATGTAACAGTAATTATTTTTTTAATATTAGTTTACTTTCAATTAAAAGATAAGTTTAAAAGCCCACTCACTCTAAAGAAAATATTTAATATAACAAAACTAATTAAGTTACTTAATATTAATTTTGATATTTTTATTAGAACTATTCTTTTAACCTTTTCTTTTTTATGGATAACCTATCAAAGTTCTAAACTTGGTGAGAATTATCTAGCAGTCAACAGTATCTTAATGCAGTTTATAATATTAGCTTCTTTTTTTCTGGATGCTTATGCTTTTTCAACTGAGGCAGTTGTTGGATATACAATCGGCAAAAGAGTTAAAAACTCTTTCTATGCAGTTGTGTCAAACTCTTTTCAACTAAGCATTTTTTCTGGTCTAATTATATCTGTAATCTATTTGTTAACTTTCCAAATTATTGTTAACGAATTAACTAATCTCGATTATATAAAATATTTAGCTTTTAATTATATTTTTTGGATTATTGTTATTCCTCCAATAGCTTCTATTTGTTATCAGTTTGATGGTATTTTTATTGGTGCGGCGCAAACTGCTGAAATGAGAAATGGAATGATTGTTTCAGTGGTTCTTTTTATTTTATCTTCACATTTTTTAGTAGCAAATTTGGGTAATCATGGTTTGTGGTTATCTTTATTACTTTTTATGATCATTAGATCAATTATGTTGAATTATTACTTTAATAAAATATTAAAAAAATTTTAAATGTCATTAATCTATAAAATTCCTGGTTACATTCTTTGTTTAATGGGAGCTTTTTTTCTAAGTTGGGGTGGTTTGTTAATTAGAATTTGGGAGGGCGGTGATATTTGGCAAATTCTATTTTGGCGTGCTTTTTTTTTTACTATTACGCTAAGTTCTTTTCTTTATTTGACGTATAAAAATGAAGCCTTAACTATTATAAAAAAAACAGGCATTCCAGGAGTAGTTGGAGGAATTTCGATGTCTATTGGATTTATTTCTTATGTATTTGCAATGTCAGAAACAACAGTAGCTAATGTTTTGTTTATAATAAGCACACAAACAGTTTTTTTAGCCTTATTTGGTTATTTTTTTTTAAAAGAAAAAATAAGCTTTAAAACATTTCTTTCAATCATTTTAGCAATGACAGGTATTTCAGTAATGATAGGTGGCTCATTAAGCACAGGATCATTACAAGGTAATCTTGTTGCTTTGTTTGTTCCGATAAATTTTGCTTTTCTAGTTTTACTGATTAGGAAATATTCAAATCTTGATTTAGTCCCAGCTCTTTTTTATGGTGGGCTAATAATAACAATTGTTGCTTTTTTTAAGTCTGAGACAATTTTAATATCTGGGCATAATTTATTACTTGGTTTTTTATTAGGAACATTTCAACATGCCTTTGGCTTTATTTGTGTAGTAATAGCTGCCCGGTCAACTCCAGCAGCAGTCGTAGGAATTTTAATGTTGACTGAAACCTTACTCGGGCCTCTTTGGGTTTGGTTGTTTTTAAATGAAATTCCACCTATTAGTGTATTTATAGGGGGGGTTATAATAATACTTGCTGTTGTTATTAAGACTTTTGATAAAAATAAAATAACTGCTTAAGATCAACTTAATGTCGTTAAAAAAAATATTTTTTAAAACAGAAATCACTTATAAAATTTATTTATACTATAATCTTTATATTCGACACAGATGTTTTCTGAGTAGAAAGCAATATTCGCAATGGGGAGAGGATCAATACATAAAAAAAATTTTTAAAGATATAAAAAAAGGTGTTTATCTAGACATCGGATGTTTTCATCCATACATGTACAGCAATACATGTTTGCTTCATAAAAAAGGTTGGACCGGAATAAATATAGATATAAATCAGACATCAATTGATTTATTTAATATAGCAAGACCGAAAGATAAAAATTTATGTACAACTATTGATGAAAATAAAAAAGAATTTACCATGTATTATGATGATCCTTTTAGCCCAGTTAATACTTTAGATAAAAACTTCTATGAAAGTTTAAAAGGTTCTTTCTTTAAGAGCAAAAAAATACTTTCGGTACAGTCAAAGACAATTAAAGAAATAATTGAAATCAGTAAAATTGAAAATAAAATAGATTTTATTAATATAGATGTAGAGGGTTTAGATTATGATATTTTAAAGCAAATTGATCTAAAGAAATTAAAAGTAAAGCTTGTTTCAATTGAGACTCACAATGTTGATGGGAGTGCTTCAAAAAATGTCGATTTAATATCTCATTTTTTAGAAAAAAATAATTTTTCTATTTATAAAAGAATCGGTCCTTCAACCTTGTTTTATCTCAACTATTAAAATTCTACCTTCAAGTGAGTTTGCTCTAAATTAATCAAAAAATAGCACTAAACTTTATACATACCCATAACTGAAGCAAACTTATACAATTGACATTTGTCACTAATTAAAAGAAAATATAATCGTAACGGGAGAGACCAATTAAATTTGGCGCCGAAGGAGCAACACCCAGGAAACTCTCAGGCAAAAGGACCGTTAAATAATAACTCTGGAAAGCAGGCGTAAGCCTCACCGAAGGAGCAAATCTCTCAGGTACCATAGACAGATTGGGTTAAGAGATGAGTTATTATGCAAATTCAAAAAACTAATTTATACAATTACCATAAAAATCTTGGTGCAAAGTTCGTATCATTTGCTGGATACGAAATGCCGATTCAGTATTCAGAAGGAATTGTCAAAGAACACATCTCAACAAGAACATACGCAGGTTTTTTTGACGTTTCTCATATGGGACAATTTTATATTAGCGGTGAAAATATTGAAGATGCATTAGAAAAAATTATACCTACCGATCTTAAAGGGCTTAAAGAAAACCAATCAAAATATTCATTTTTATTAAATGACAAGGGTGGTGTCATTGATGACCTTATAATAACGAGGAGAGAGAAAGGTTTTTGCATTATTCTAAATGCGGGATGTAAAGAAAATGATATCAAACAAATTTCTAAACAATTAAATGATAATCACAAATTTCATCTTTGCACGCAAACTTCATTGATTGCACTACAAGGACCTAAATCAGCAGAGATTCTAGAAAATTATGTTAAAGGTGTTAGCAGTTTAAAATTTATGCAAGGAGGAACTTTTGATTTTATAAATGAAAAAATTTATGTCACTAGATCAGGCTACACAGGAGAAGATGGATTTGAAATTGCTGTACTAAATACTCAAGCTGAGCTTTTATTAAAAAAATTAATAGAAAGTAAAGTAAAACCTATTGGATTAGGTGCTCGAGATACATTAAGACTTGAGGCTGGATTATGTTTGTATGGACATGAACTAAATGAAGAAATAAATCCAATAGAAGCTAATTTAAAATGGGCAATAGGGAAGAAAAGAAGAGAAGAAGGAGGATTTAACGGATGGGAAAAAATTAAAGAAAACCTAGAAAAAGGAAGTCTAAAACTAAGAGTTGGTATTTTGCCTGAAGGAAAAATCATAGCTAGAGAAGGAGCAAAAATATTTTCAACTGACGATAAAGAAATTGGAGTTGTAACAAGTGGAACATTTGGACCAAGTGTTAATGTACCGGTTGCAATGGGCTATGTGAATTCTAGTTACTCAGAAATTGGAACAAAGATTAAACTGGAAGTAAGAGGAAAAAAGCATGAAGCAAAAGTTGCTGTATTGCCTTTCTATAAAAAAAGTTACGCAAGATAAGGAGAAACTATGAGTGAAAAAAAATTTTCTAAAAAGCATGAGTGGGTAGCGGTTGAAGGTGACATCGCGACTATTGGTATAACAAAACATGCAACAGAGATGCTAGGTGATATTGTCTTCGTAGAAGTTCCAGAAAAGGGAAAAGTAGTTGAACAAAATGGTCAAGCAGCCGTCGTAGAATCAACTAAAGCCGCTAGCGATGTATACTCACCAATATCAGGAGAAGTAATTGAAAATAATGCTTCTATAGTAGATGACCCGTCAAGTGTAAATTCTGATCCTGAGGGAGTAAGTTGGTTTTTTAAGATAAAAATAAAAAATAATTCTGAATTAGATAATTTAATGAGCAAAACAGACTACGATAAATTTGTAGCAGAAAACCCAAATTAATGATTGACGATAATTCTAAAGAATTTATAGCTAGACACATTGGCCCCTCACAAGAGGATCAAGAAAAAATGCTACAAGCAGTTGGAGCTAAATCATTAAATGATTTAATGAAGAATACTGTTCCAGAAAAAATTCTTTTATCTGAAGAACTTAATGTTAGTGAGCCAATATCTGAAAATGATGCTTTAAAAAAACTAAAGTCAATTTCTAAAAAGAATGAAATTTTTAGAAATTTTATTGGTATGGGCTATTATAATACCTTTACACCTAATGTTATATTAAGAAATATTTTAGAGAATCCAGGTTGGTACACATCTTATACTCCCTATCAACCAGAAGTAGCTCAAGGCCGTTTAGAAATGCTATTAAATTTTCAACAAGTTATTACTGACTTAACTGGCATGGATATAGCCAACGCTTCATTATTAGATGAGTCAACCGCTGCCGCAGAAGCTGTAGGTTTAAGTCAACGTATCGACAAAGATAACTCGTCTCACGTTTTTGTTTCAAGTGATTGCAATCCACAGACTATTGATCTTATAAAAACTAGAGTAGAACCTTTTGGATTAAAATTATTAATTGGGAATCAAAAAGATTTTCTTTCAAATATAAATGAAAAACTAATATGTGGAGTTCTTTCATATCCAGGAACACTCGGAGATATTATTGATCCCAGTGAAGCTATTAGCCAAATTCATAAAAAAGGAGGGAAAGCAATTGTGATAGCTGATTTGTTATCTTTAACCAAATTGAAAACACCTGCCGAATTAGGCGCAGATATTGCTGTTGGAAGTGCACAAAGATTTGGAATACCAATGGGATATGGCGGACCGCACGCTGCTTTTTTTGCTACCAAAGAAGAATTTAAAAGATCAATGCCAGGGCGTATTATCGGAGTCTCCGTAGATCGTTATGGTAAGAAAGCGTATAGACTTTCTTTACAAACTCGCGAACAACACATTAGAAGAGACAAAGCGACAAGCAATATTTGTACTGCCCAAGCTCTACTTGCAATTATTTCTGCTGCATACGCAATATATCATGGCCCTAAAGGTATTTTAAAAATAGCTGAGAGAACTTCCAAATTGGCAAAGCTTTTTTCAGAAGGGATTAAATTTGCAGGGTTTGAAATACTAAGTGATCAATTTTTTGACACTGTAACTATAAAAACTAAAAACAAAACAAAAGAAATATATGAAAAAGCATTGGCAAAAAAAATTAATTTAAGAAATGTAAATAATGAGATGATCTCAGTTGCATTTGATGAGGCAAAAAAATTAGACGATGTAAATGTATTGTTAGAAATATTTGGATTAAATAAAAAATATGATCAAAATATAAAAATAGAATTAAGTAATATTCCATGTCAGTTAAAAAGAACCTCTGAATATTTAACTCACCCAGTTTTTAATAAGTACCAATCAGAAACAGAAATGCTTAGGTATCTGAAAAAATTAGAAGATTGTGACATTGCACTTAATCGATCAATGATAGCTCTTGGTTCTTGTACAATGAAATTAAATGCTACTGCTGAACTTATTCCTATTACATGGAAAGAATTTTCATTACCTCACCCTTTTGTACCGGTTGAACAAATGAAAGGTTATCAAGTTTTATTTAATGATCTGATTGATGATTTAAAAGAAATTACAGGATTTGATGCTGTGTCACTGCAGCCCAATTCTGGTGCACAAGGTGAATATGCTGGACTAATGACTATTAGAAAATATCACAAGCAAAACAAACAAGGTAATAGAAATGTTTGTTTAATTCCAGACTCCGCGCATGGAACAAATCCTGCAAGTGCTCAAATGAGCGGCATGAAAGTGGTTGTTGTTAATTGTGACGAAGATGGAAATGTTGATGTTAAAGATTTAAAAGAAAAAGCAGAAAAATATTCAAAAGATTTAGCGGCTTTAATGGTAACTTATCCATCTACACATGGTGTATTTGAAGAAAAAATTATAGAGATTTGTGAAATTATTCACAAAGAGGGTGGTCAAGTTTATATGGATGGAGCTAACCTAAATGCATTAGTTGGTGTGGCTAAGCCTGGTAAGTTTGGGCCTGATGTATGTCATATTAACTTACATAAAACTTTTTGTATTCCACATGGTGGTGGAGGGCCAGGGATGGGACCTATAGCTTGTGCTAAACATTTAAAAGATTTTTTACCTACTCATAATGTTATTAAAGAATGTGGGCCTACTAATGGAATGGGCTCTGTTTCAGCAGCACCATGGGGAAGTTCAAGTATTTTACCTATTTCTTGGATGTATATAAAAATGATGGGAGCAGAAGGATTAAAAAAAGCATCACAAGTTTCAATTTTAAACGCCAATTATATAGCTAAAAAATTATCCTCTGGTTTCAAGGTTTTATATACAGGGAAAAATGGAAATGTTGCCCATGAATGTATAATTGATATTAGACCAATTAAAGCTAAGTCAGGAATTTCTGAGGAGGATTTAGCAAAAAGATTAATTGATTATGGGTATCACGCACCAACAATGTCTTGGCCAGTTGCAGGAACAATTATGATCGAACCAACCGAAAGTGAGAACTTGGAAGAGATGGACAAATTTTGTGCTGCGTTACTTTCTATTAAAAAAGAAATAGATAAAGTTGAACAAGGAGTATCTGACAAAACTGACAATGTATTAAAAAATGCTCCTCATACCTATCTAGAAGTTGCAGCTAATGAATGGATACACAAGTATACTAGAGAACAAGCGGCTTTTCCAAATGAGTTCATAAGACAAAATAAATACTGGGCACCAGTAGGAAGAGTAGACAATGTTTACGGTGATAGAAATTTGGTTTGTTCTTGTCCGTCAATGGATGAATATAAAGACGAAGCAGCTTAGTAATAAATGAGAGTTGCAGTTATTGGATCAGGAATTTCAGGTCTATCAGCAGCGTACCACCTTTCAAAAAAATATAAAGTAGATTTACTCGAACAAGACAACCATTTTGGTGGACACTCCTACACCTACGATATTAAAACGAATACTGGGACTACAGTAGCAGTAGACTTAGGTTTTATTGTTTTTAACGAACTTACTTACCCAAATTTATTTAAATTTTTCGATGATCTGGGTGTTGTTTATGAAAAAAGTGATATGTCATTTGCAGTTTCTGTTAAAGACTCAATGTTAGAGTATGGAGGTAAAGGTTTAAAAGCTCTTTTCGCTAATAAATTGAATATTTTTAATCCTATGTTTTTAAAAATGATAATAGAAATTGTATCATTCTATAAAAATGCTCCTCTTTTACTTAATAAAAATATTGATCATGAGACACTGGGAAGTTATTTAGAAAGATCAAACACATCCAAGTACTTTGTAAATTTTCATATTATTCCAATGGTAGCTGCAATTTGGTCTATGCCTTTTTCAAAAGCTAAAAATATGCCTCTTAAATTATTTCTAAATTTTTTTATAAATCATGGATTGTTTAGACTTAAGAACAGGCCTCAGTGGTACACGGTTACAGGGAGAAGTAGAAATTATGTAAGTAAAGTTCTAAAAAATATTAGTGGAGAATTTTTTAAAAATTCTAAAGTAAATAAAATTTCTAGAAGCGAAGAGAATGTTAGAATTTCAGTTGGAGATAATAATGAATATTTAGATTACGATCATGTTGTACTAGCTTCACACGCGGATCAAAGCCTGAACTTACTAGAGAAACCAACTGAAGAAGAAATGAGAATATTAAAAGAATTTAAATACGTGAACAATGTAGCCTATCTACATACAGATGAAAGCCTTATGCCTAGAAGAAAGTTAGCTTGGTCAAGTTGGAACTCTATTTCCAAAAATGATTTAAGCAGTACATGCGTTACCTATTGGTTAAATAATCTTCAAAACTTAACAATAAAAGAAGACTATTATTTAACACTTAATCCAATTCATGAAATCAAACAGGATAAAATAATAAAAAAAATTAATTTTACTCATCCTTATTTGAACTCTAAAACATCTGTACTTCAAAAAGATCTCAATAAACTTCAAGGCAAGAAAAGAACTTGGTTTTGCGGAAGTTATTTTGGCTATGGTTTTCATGAAGATGGTTTAAAGTCGTCTTTAGAAATGTTGAAATATTTTAAAACTTAAATGGAAACCTGTATATACAAAGGCTTTGTAACCCACAGACGATTTAAACCACTAAGACATTATTTTTCTTATAAAACTTTTTCTATTTTATTTAATCTAACTGAATTAGAAGACCTCCATAAAAAAATAGGTATATTTTCATTTAATAAATTTAATATTTTTAGTTTTTATAATAAAGACCATGGTCCTCGTGACGGAAGTGACCTAACTGAATGGGTAAAAATAAGTTTAAAAAAATATAATTTAAATTTTAATGTTTCTAAAATTAAATTATTTTGTTTTCCAAGAGTTTTTGGCTACGTGTTCAATCCACTAAGTATTTTTTATTGCTATAATGGAAATGCACTCAAAGCAATTCTATATGAAGTTAAGAATACTTTTAACGAACAACATACCTATGTTTTCTCTGTAAACAGTGCTAAAAAAATTATTACCCAGCAGTGTAATAAAAAATTTTATGTATCACCATTCATAGAGATGGACACCTTTTATAATTTTAGATTAACAAACCCCAATGAAAATATAAGGATACTTATTAAGCAAACCGACAAGGAAGGAAAAGTTTTAGTGGCTTGTCAAGTAGGCAGGAGACAAGTCATGTCTTTAAAACAGTTACTAATTAATTTCTTTACCCATCCTATGATGACTTTTAAAATTATGATATCGATACACTATGAAGCATTACGACTATGGAAAAAAGGAGCTATATTTCAAAAAAGAAAAATTAAAATTAAAAATAACATTTCTTTAGAAAAATGATCTTTACTCCATCAAAAATATCTGAGAATTTCATATTAAATAAATTAAAATCTATTAAAGGTGGGAGTCTAAATTTAATAAATTATAATCATGAAGCAATGCATTTTGGCGACCAAAACGGTATTATAAAAGCAGATATTGTTGTTCATAACCCAAAGTTTTATTTAAATATTCTTAAAGGTGGGAGTACTGGACTTGGAGAGTGCTATGTAAGAGATGAGTTTTCAACGTCTAATTTAACTACATTAATTCAATTAACTGCAGAAAATATTGAACTTACACATAGGTTTTCTGGAGTTTTAAATATTAGATTTTTAAAAAATTTATTTCGGAATTTCCTCTATTCAAACACGAGATCTAAAAGCAAAGAATATATTTCAAAACATTATGATTTAGGCAATGAATTCTTTTCAATATGGCTAGACAAAACTCTAACTTATTCAAGCGCTATTTATAATGAGCCTAATGATGATTTAGCTAACGCTCAATTAAACAAATACAATAAACTTATTGATTTTATAAAACCTAAATCAGGAGACAAAATATTAGAAATTGGATGTGGCTGGGGAGGTTTTGCCGAGCATCTAGCTAAAAATTATGATGTAAAAATGGACTGCATCACGATATCAAAAAAACAATTAGATTTTACAAAAAAAAGAATTTTTAACGCAGGATTAAATGAAAAAGTAGATATAAAATTTTTAGACTACAGAGATTTAAAAGGTAAATATGACTCAATAGCCTCTATAGAAATGATAGAAGCTGTAGGAGAAAAATATTTAAATAAATACTTTTCAACTATTAAAGAAAATTTGAAGCCAGGTGGACTTGGAGCGATTCAAGCCATAATCATAAAAGATGAACTATTCGAAAGATACAGAAAAAATGAGGATTTTATTCAAAAATATATATTTCCTGGCGGTTTTTTACCATCTCTGCATTCAATAAAAAGTCACTGCAAACAATCAGGCTTAGAACTTACTGCTTATAATTCTTATGGAGCGCATTATTCAAATACACTTAAAGAATGGAGAAATAATTTTATTAGGTCTTGGAGTGATATATCAAGACAGGGTTTTGACTCCTCTTTTAAAAAAATTTGGGACTTTTATTTCTCATATTGTGAGGCAGGCTTTAAATCTAAAAATATAGATTTGATTCAATTCTCTTTATCTAATAAGTAGTCATATATGAGAATTATTTCTTTTTTTATATTTGTAATATTACTAACCAACTGCACAGGAAGCTCAAATAAAATGAAACCAATAGATTTTAAAGATCAAAAACCAAAATTAGTTATCGAAGAATATTTATCTGGCAACGTTAAAGCCTGGGGGTTATTACAAGATAGATCAGGCAAAGTTACAAGACAGTTTTCAGCCGAGTTAAATGGTAAATGGGATGGTAAGGAATTAATATTAGACGAAAAGTTTAATTGGACAGATGGTGAGGTACAAACTAGACAGTGGCAAATTACTAAAATAGATGAACATAATTATGAAGGTACTGCCGGCGATGTGGTGGGAAAAGCTAAAGGCTATTCGTATGGGCCAGCATTTAAATTTGAATATGTTTTACTAGTTCCAGTTAAAGGAAAAGAAATGAAAATTACTTTTGATGATTGGATATTTAAGCAAGATGATAGAGTTGCGATTAATAGAGCAACAATGACAAAGTTTGGTTTTAAGGTTGCTGAGCTCACAGTAATGTTTGTTAAAGATTAAGAAACTACAACAACATCACTCATTATTGACACCTTTTTTATAGTTTTTTCTCTAAAAAGTTGATTTACTGAAATTATCTTAAAATGAAAAAAAC
>Ga0209830_10003190_pt1 | contig 12687 bp, 9 predicted proteins | sample ArcticOcean_MG_C_12_FD_187439 | JGI IMG/M metagenome (GOLD analysis project Ga0209830, IMG submission 187439) | Marine microbial communities from western Arctic Ocean - ArcticOcean_MG_CB8_130 (SPAdes) (version 2) | ecosystem: Environmental > Aquatic > Marine > Oceanic | place: Arctic Ocean...
TCATCAAATAATTAATATAATGTTAACTAATGTTACAGAATTGTTGACAGTCTTTTTAGTGTTTAGAAAGCGCTTAGTATACGAAACACCCGCGTCAGATATTTGCAACTTGGCAACAGTTTTTTTTACCCTGATTATGTTTTGTGTGTCCATCGGCTTGTTGATCATCATGACGGGGCTGGTGCCTGAGGGGCCTTGGCTGATCTTGGTCAGCCTACCCGCCGCGCTACTTCGTCTTGGCGTTGATAACTTTCGGTGTCGTCACCATTTTTTTGCCTGTGGCGCGACCGCGATAGTTATACCAGCTGCGCAACCAGCTTATGGGCTCAAGTATCACATCGAATGTTTATGGATCCTGCCAAGTAGATACTTGAATCAGGGGGCCACAAACCGGTTGCACCTATAAGTTGGCAAATTCTTCAAATTGGAGTGATTGCCGAATCTTGCGCCAGATTCGGGCCCCATTCCCATCTCAGTCGCGGTAGATACCGTTTTAGAGGCCATCAAATTAACCAAATTTCTTTTAAAAAATATTATTATAAAGAAGAAATTTTTATCATAAATTATGGCGTAAACCACTCGTTAGCACAAAAAATGAAGGGTATTTGTACAAAATTTTCTTGATTTGTTCTTGCTTTGGTCCCATAAGAAGAACAAGAAGAGAACATTACATCATTGTCCCCCCGATCAGGGTATGGAATAAGGAGTGTGAAACAATGGCAACGGCAGATTTACTCACAATGGAACCAAAATCAGGCGACCGTCAAAAAGCGCTAGACAGCGCTTTGGCACAAATTGAACGTCAGTTCGGAAAAGGTTCAATCATGACACTTGGGGATGGCGCTGTCATTTCTGGGATTGAATCTACTTCCACAGGCTCAATTGGGTTAGATATAGCCCTGGGCATCGGTGGTTTACCAAAAGGACGTATCATCGAAATCTATGGCCCTGAGTCTTCAGGCAAGACGACGTTGACGCTGCACTGTGTCGCCGAAGAGCAGAAAAAAGGTGGCGTTTGCGCCTTTGTAGATGCTGAGCACGCTCTCGATCCTCTTTATGCTCGCAAGCTGGGTGTGAATTTGGATGAGCTATTGATCTCTCAACCAGACACTGGTGAGCAGGCTCTTGAGATCACCGATACATTGGTCCGCTCTGGTGCGGTATCCATGGTTGTGATCGACTCAGTGGCCGCACTGACACCACGTGCCGAGCTTGAAGGCGACATGGGCGATGCGCAAGTTGGCGCCCAGGCAAGACTTATGAGCCAAGCTATGCGCAAACTAACTGGCAGCATCAGCAAATCCAAATGCATGGTTATTTTCATTAACCAAATCAGAATGAAAATCGGCGTTATGTTCGGCAGTCCGGAAACCACGAGTGGTGGCAACGCGTTGAAATTCTACTCTTCTGTACGTTTGGATATCCGCCGCATTGGTGCTTTGAAAGACCGTGACGAAATTGTTGGAAATGCGACCCGCGTGAAGGTTGTGAAAAATAAAGTAGCACCGCCCTTCAAGCAGGTTGAATTTGACATCATGTATGGCGAAGGCATCTCGAAGATGGGTGAGCTGGTGGATCTGGGTGTCAAAGGCGGTATCGTGGAAAAATCAGGCAGCTGGTATAGCTACGGCGACGAACGCATCGGCCAGGGTCGAGAAAATGCGAAAACTTATCTGCGTGAAAACACCGCTATGGCCTATGATATTGAAGCCAAAATCCGCGCCGCACATGGGCTCGAATTTGACCGTCCAAAGGATGCGCCAAAAGCCAAGGCCAAACCCACTGGCACCGATGAAGACAATGTAATTGATCTTTAATTTTTGCTAAAAATTATGAATTTGGTTTAACGCCTCGGAACAGAAGTTCCGGGGTGTTTTGCTTTGCCGTGGACACTTGGAAAAAGGAGTTGTAAGTCTTCGGGCAACCCCAAATTACAAGGTTATTGCTGACAAATGCCCACGTTAAATGATATCCGCTCCACCTTTCTGAATTATTTTGACAAACAGGGACACCGTGTCTTGCCCTCAAGTCCGCTTGTGCCGCGCAATGATCCTACATTGATGTTTGCCAACTCGGGGATGGTGCAGTTTAAAAACCTCTTTACCGGTATTGAAACTCGCGATTACACTCGCGCGACCACGGCTCAAAAATGCGTGCGCGCCGGCGGCAAGCATAATGATCTTGATAACGTGGGCTACACCGCACGCCACCACACATTCTTTGAGATGATGGGTAACTTTAGCTTTGGTGATTACTTCAAAGAAGAGGCCATATTTTTTGCTTGGGAAATGATCACAAAAGAGCTGTGCATTCCAAAAGAAAAATTGGTGGTGACTGTCTATCACGACGATGATGAGGCCGTGGCGCTTTGGAAAAAAATTGGTGGTTTTACCGATGATAAGATAATCCGAATCGCAACTGATGACAATTTCTGGATGATGGGTCCAATCGGCCCCTGTGGTCCAAGCTCTGAAATATTCTATGATCACGGCGATCACATTTGGGGCGGGCCTCCGGGCAGTCCGGATGAAGATGGCGACCGCTTTGTGGAAATCTGGAACTTGGTGTTCATGCAATATGAGCAGTTTGAGGACGGCACGCGCAAACCTCTTGCCGCGCAATCCATCGACACGGGCATGGGTATTGAACGGGTTGCAGCGCTCTTGCAGGGTACAAATGACAATTACGCAACCGATTTGGTACGCAATCTCATTGAAGCCTCAGCACATGCGACCTCTACGAACCCAGATGGTCCTGATAAAACTCATCACCGGGTGATTGCGGATCACTTGCGCTCCACCTCATTTTTGATTGCTGACGGTGTGTTGCCCTCTAAAGATGGGCGTGGCTATGTGCTGCGTCGGATCATGCGCCGTGCGATGCGCCATGCGCATTTGATAGGGGCGTCAGATCCTTTGATGCATCGTCTTGTCCCTGCGCTGGTTCAACAAATGGGCGCTGCCTATCCGGAACTCGTGCAAGCGCAGTCGATGATCGAAGAGACCTTGTACCAAGAAGAAACCCGCTTCCGCACTACATTGGACCGCGGATTGAAATTATTGGAAGATGAAGTGCTGGACCTAAGCGCAGGTGGGGCCTTGCCCGGCGCAACTGCGTTTAAACTTTATGACACCTTCGGGTTTCCGCTGGATCTCACCCAAGATGCTCTGCGTGAAAAGGGCATGTCTGTGGACACGGATGGGTTTGACACGGCAATGGCGGCACAAAAAGCTAAGGCCCGTGCCGCTTGGGCTGGCTCTGGCGAAATGGCGGATGATACCATCTGGTTTGATGTGCTCGACACGCATGGCGCTACAGATTTCTTGGGCTACGACACGGAACACGCCGAAGGACAGATTGTCTCGGTGGTTTGCGACGGGGCACAGGTGCAAATCGCAGATTATGGCACATCGGTGCAAGTAGTGCTGAACCAAACCCCCTTCTATGCGGAAAGCGGTGGCCAAATCGGCGATCATGGCCAGATAGTGACCGAGACCGGCACGATCATCATCACAGACACCCGTAAATCGGCTGATCTGTTTATCCACATAGGCAAAGTGAGCACGGGCAGCATTGCAAATGGTCAGGCCGCTGAATTGAAAGTGAATGAGACCCGCCGCAGCTCCATCTGCGCCAATCACTCCGCAACGCATTTGCTACATGAAGCCCTGCGCCGAACACTAGGGGACCATGTGGCCCAACGTGGCTCGTTGAACGCAGATGACCGGTTGCGTTTTGATTTTAGCCATGGACTAGCCGTAACAGCCGCACAATTGCAGCAGGTGCAAACCGAAGTGAACAGCTTCATTCGCCAAAATAGCAGCGTTGAAACCCGGATCATGACCCCGGATGACGCGCGCGCGCTGGGGGCGCAGGCCTTGTTTGGCGAAAAATACGGCGATGAGGTCCGGGTTGTGTCGATGGGCCGCCTGCCAGGATCCGGTAAGGGTGCAAGCAAAAATACCTATAGTCTTGAGCTGTGCGGTGGTACTCATGTGAGGCAAACCGGTGATATTGGCGGGTTTGTTTTGCTAAGCGATGGCGCCTCTTCTGCAGGTGTACGGCGCATCGAGGCGCTAACCGGAGCGGGAGCAGACAACCATATTCAAAGCCAGTTTAAATCCATCGCCGATGCTGCCAACACATTGAAAGTGAAGCCTTCTGAAGTTTCTTTGCGTGCGCAACAGCTGTTGGACGAGCGCAGGGTCTTGCAAAATGAAGTGGCTAATCTGCGCCGAGAGCTTGCTATGTCCGGCGGTGCTGATACGGCTGCAGTTGAGCCAGTGATTGTGGGCGGCAAAGCGCTTTTGACACAGGTGCTGCAAGGTGTTACCGGCCGGGATCTTCCGGCTCTGGTGGACGCACATAAGGCAAAGATTGGCTCGGGTGCGGTGCTGTTGATTGCTGATGCGGATGGCAAAGCCGCAGTAGCCGCCGGTGTGACCGATGATCTTACCGCCAACCTGTCTGCCGTCGATATAGTTAAGATCGCTGTGGTGGAACTGGGTGGCAAAGGTGGCGGTGGCCGTGCTGATATGGCGCAGGGCGGTGCTAAATCTGTTGAATTGGCCGAGGCTGCAATTGCCGCGGTGAAGACACTTATGGAAGGTTAAGACGAGATGCCAAAAGCCCTATGGATTGCCCATGTGAATGTATTGGACGCTGAGAGGTTGGGGGCCTATGCCGCCGCCGCAACACCGGTGATTGCGTCGCATGGTGGCGTTTTCTTGGCCCGTGGTGGGACCTATGAACAGTTGGAGGGACAGGATCACACACGCAATGTTGTGGCTCAGTTTCCAAGCCTACAAGCTGCACATGACTGCTATAACTCAGAAGGCTATCAAGCCGCTATAAAGTTGGGTAAGGGTGGGTATCAACGCAGTTTAATGATTGTTGAAACAGTCGACTAAGTCGAAAAAGGATGCAGGTGGAAACCTGCATCCTTTTTTTTAAGCAGAACGTGACGCGCGTTTGCGCTCATGCGGATCCAGATGGATCTTACGCAACCGGATTGCATTAGGTGTAACTTCAACCAATTCATCATTGTCTATATAGGCAATCGCCTCTTCTAATGACATTGTGATTGGTGTTGTCAGGCGCACCGCTTCGTCTGTACCACTCGCACGCACGTTGCTGAGTTTCTTACCTTTCAACGGGTTCACTTCCAAATCGTTTTCACGATTGTGTTCACCGATGATCATGCCTTGGTAGACTTCTTCTTGGCTGCCGATAAAGAAGCGACCGCGATCTTCAAGGTTGAAGAGCGCATAGGGAACAGATGAGCCATTTTCCATGGAAATCAATACGCCTGCACGACGGCCTGGGATTGCGCCTTTATGAGGGGCCCAAGTGTGAAACACGCGGTTCAAAACGCCAGTTCCACGGGTGTCTGTCATAAATTCGCCTTGATACCCAATCAAGCCACGTGACGGCACATGCGCGATGATCCGCGTTTTACCAACACCAGCTGATTTCATCTCAGCCAAGTCGCCCTTGCGGTGACCTGTTAGTTTTTCAATAACAACGCCAGAGTACTCTTCGTCTACATCGATGGTTACTTCTTCGATTGGCTCATGCCGCACGCCACCTTCTTCACGGAACAAAACTCGAGGGCGGCTGATAGACAGTTCAAAGCCCTCACGGCGCATGTTTTCGATCAAAACACCCATCTGCAATTCACCACGACCTGCAACCTCAAAGGCCTCACCACTGAGCGTATCGGTCACGTGGATCGCAACGTTGGTTTCAGCTTCATCCATCAGACGCTTACGGATCACCCTACTTTGAACCTTTTTACCATCGCGACCAGCCAGCGGGCTGTCGTTGATGCCAAAGGTCACAGAGATAGTCGGAGGATCGATCGGCAGTGATGGAAGTGCTTCCATGATCTCTAGCGAACAAATTGTGTCAGCCACAGTCGCTTTGGTCATACCCGCCAAGGACACAATATCACCAGCCACAGCTTCATCAATTGCAGTTTTGGACAGGCCGCGAAATGCCAAGATTTTGGTGCAACGGAATTGCTCAATCTTAGCTCCATCGCGCGACAGTGCTTTCACTGTGTCGCCAGTTTTAAGACGACCTGTTTCAACACGGCCCGTCAGAATGCGACCGATAAAAGGATCCGCGCCCAAGGTTGTTGCCAACATTGAAAACGGCTCTTCGGACCGTTCTGCTTGCTTTGGTGATTCTACGTGACGTACGATCAATTCGAACAACGCCGACAGATCCTTACGTGGACCATCAAGATCAACATCAGCCCAACCCGCACGACCAGATGCATAAAGTACTGGAAAATCGAGTTGCTGCTCATTCGCATCTAAAGCGGCGAAAAGATCAAAGCATTCATCCAAGGCGCGATCTGGTTCGCCATCGGGTTTGTCGACCTTATTAACCACAACGATAGGTTTCAAACCCAGCGCCAAGGCTTTGGAGGTCACAAATTTTGTTTGGGGCATCGGGCCTTCAGCCGCATCTACCAGCAAAACAACACCGTCCACCATGGATAGAATACGTTCTACTTCGCCGCCAAAATCGGCGTGGCCAGGCGTATCAACGATGTTGATGCGCGTGCCTTCCCATTCAACAGAGGTGGCTTTCGCCAAAATAGTGATGCCACGCTCACGTTCCAGGTCATTGCTGTCCATTGCCCGTTCTGTCGTGGCTTGGTTTTCCCGGTAAGTTCCGGATTGTTTCAACAGTTCATCCACCAAAGTGGTTTTGCCGTGGTCAACGTGTGCGATGATCGCGATATTACGAAGGTCCATTGGGTGCCTCTTCCTTGCTCACCGCGCCGACTATACTGCGTTGCGGCGAAAGGAAAGGATTACTTTTCGGGTATCAATCCCTTTGGTGCAAATCGCAGCACCAAGATCAAAATCAGCCCCATCGTCAGGAGCCGCATGTGGGCCACAGAATCCAGTAAATGGATGCGAAATCCATTGTCTTCCGCCATGCCGGCGGTGATGCCCTGCATCAATATAGCACCCATAGGTTCAACCTGAACCCAGAGGAAAAAGATCAAAAATCCGCCCAATACAGAGCCAAAGTTGTTACCCGATCCACCCACGATGACCATGACCCAGATCAAAAAGGTGAAGCGCAAAGGTTGATAAGACGTAGGCGTCAGCTGGCTGTCGAGCGTGGTCATCATAGCCCCCGCAACTCCGCAAATTGCTGATCCTAAGATGAAAATCTGTAAGTGCCGGGCGGTCACATTTTTGCCCATCGCTCCAGCGGCATCTTCATTGTCTCGGATGGCGCGCATCATGCGACCCCAAGGGCTGGCCAAGGCTAGTTGCGCCAGAACCAAAACAATCACCAAGACCACGGTAAAAAGACCCGCATAGCCAAGCTTAACCACGATAGAAGACGCGGTAACTGGATCCACGCCAATGCTGGCAGCGCGCTCTAGAAAACTGGCGCTTTCTTGCAGATCAATCTCATAAGGCACAGGGCGAGGCAGACCGATCACGTTTTTAACGCCGCGGGCTAACCAATCTTCATTTTTCATCACTGCAATGATGATCTCTGAAATACCGAGGGTTGCGATGGCCAAATAGTCGGAGCGCAGGCCAAGGGCCGTTTTCCCGATCAACCAGGCGACACCAGCCGCCAACACGCCGCCGACCGGCCAAGACACTACAGCCATGAAGCCCCAATCCCTGTAGTTGTCGCCACCAAAATTGAGGCCACCCAAATATCCGGTGCTAGCCGCGTCAATGGCTTCAACCGCGTTCACGCCGCCGTCAAACACATATCGAAACAGGAAAAAACCGCCGATCAAGATGCCGATGGTCGACAGTGTTTTTGTGCGTCCAGACTTAAGGTGGGTTTGGGCATGGATGGCCGCAGTCACTGTGGCCGCCCCCAATACCAGCCCGAGCAGTACATGCAGCCCTCCGGCCGCCCAGGCGTCGTTTGTAGGCGGCATAGAGATTAAAACTGAGGCTAGCCCGCCAATGGCGACAAAACCCATTATACCAACGTTAAAAAGCCCCGCAAAGCCCCACTGAAGATTGACCCCTAAGGCCATGATGGCAGAGATCAGACCCATATTGAGGATGAACAGAGCAGTGTTCCAACTTTGAATGAAGCCGGTACCCGCAATCAAACAAGCAACGATGAAAAACAGACCAACATTTTTTACAGTGGTTGTCATACCGATTTCCCCTTAAACAAACCGGTTGGCCGGAACAGCAAAACGATGATCAAAATGGTGAAACTCACCGCGAATTTGTAATCTGTGGAGAGCAATTGCACCAAGGTGCTAGGTTCCAAGCTTTCGGGCAACAGATATTTAAGCACCTTTTTCAACGGGTAGGTGATCAGTACTTCCGAGAAAGCGATGACAAAGCCGCCGGCGATTGCTCCAACAGGATTGCCCAATCCACCCACGACCGCGGCCGCAAAAATTGGCAGAAGAAGTTGAAGATATATGAAAGGCTTAAATGATTTATCTAAGCCATAAAGAGCCCCGGCAATAGTGGCGAGTGCCGCGACAATGACCCAAGTCACCATCACAACTCGGTCCGGATTGATGCCCGACAAAAGCGCCAAGTCCTCATTGTCCGAAAACGCACGCATGGATTTGCCAGTGCGGGTACGGTTCAAAAACCAAAACAACGCCACCACCACGATGACAGCAGTGACGATGGTGATGCCCTGAGTAGTTTTGAAGGCTAAGCCTTCAGACAGACCGGTCATCTGTTTGAACTCGCGTGCTGAGATGATGAAGCGCTCACCATCGGCGAAGCGCTGATCGTTTGGTCCAATGATGAAACGGACCAAGCCATTCATCATGAACATCACGCCCATTGAAACAATAACCAAAATCACCGGCGCGGCCTTTTGTTGTCGGTAAAACCGATAGACCAGCTTGTCGGTTGTCAGCAACAGTGCGGCAGTGGCCGCAATGCCGAATGGAATCGCCAAAAGGGCGGTGGGCAGTGGCCCAAGCGAAATGCCCCAGCTTTGAAACAACCACGTGACCAAAATGGTTACCATGGCCCCAAAGGCCATTGTGTCTCCATGAGCGAAGTTGGAAAACCTCAAAATGCCATAGATTAAAGTTACCCCAAGCGCCCCAAGAGCCAATTGGCTGCCGTAGGCAATAGCGGGGATTAAGACGTAGTTGGACAATACGACGATTGCGTTTAAAACCTCAGTCATCTCTAGCCCCCCAAAAACGATTTGCGCACATCAGGATCAGCCAACAGATCGGCACCGGTCCCTGTGAAACGATTAGCGCCCTGTACCAAAACATAGCCTTTGTCAGCAATGGCCAAAGCCTGGCGGGCATTTTGCTCAACCATTAAGATTGAAATCCCGGTTCGGGCCACTTCAATGATCCTGTCAAACAGCTCATCCATTACAATGGGTGATACGCCAGCTGTCGGCTCATCAAGCATTAAAACCTTAGGTTGGGTCATCAGCGCGCGTCCAACGGCCACTTGCTGCCTTTGACCACCCGACAGCTCCCCAGCCGCCTGTTTTCTCTTGTCACGCAGGATTGGGAAAAGATCAAAGATCTGCTCCATTGTCACATTGATGTCATCGCGGCGCAAGAAAGCACCCATCTCCAGGTTTTCTTCGACCGACAGTGAAGTGAAAATATTCGAAGTTTGCGGAACAAAGGCCATGCCCTTGGCCACCCGGTCTTGCGGAGACATATGGGTGATGTCTTCACCATCCAACCGGATCGCACCTTTGTGAATGTTAAGCATCCCAAATACGGCCTTCATGGCAGTGGATTTTCCGGCACCATTAGGCCCGACAATCACGGCAATTTCACCGGGATTAACTGCAATTGTACAATCGTGCAAAATATCTGCCCCGGTGCCATAGCCACCGGTCATGCCTTCCCCAATTAAAAAAGGCTCCGCCATCATCCCGCCCCTTTGTTTTTTAATCCGGTACCAAGATAGGCTTCGATCACCTGTTCATTGGCTTTGATTTCATCAATTGTGCCCTGCGCAAGAACCTTACCTTCGGCCATCACAATCACTGGGTCACAGAGGCGCCCAATAAACTCCATATCATGCTCGATCATGCAGAAGGTGTAACCGCGTTCTTTGTTGAGACGTATGATTGCGTCGCCAATGGTGTTGAGCAAGGTTCGGTTCACCCCGGCGCCAACCTCATCCAAAAACACAATGCGCGCATCCACCATCATCGTGCGCCCGAGTTCCAACAGCTTTTTCTGCCCGCCGGAAAGATTTCCAGCATTCTCGTCACGCAGGTGATCAATGGTCAGAAATTCAAGAACCTCATCGGCCTTGGCACGCAAGGACCGCTCTTCGTTGGCAATCCGCTTGCGTCCAAACCAAGTGTTCCACAGGGTCTCGCCGCTTTGCCCCCCCGGAACCATCATCAGATTTTCCCGCACACTCATCGAACCAAACTCATGGGCAATTTGAAATGTTCGCAGAAGTCCTTTGTGAAACAAGGCGTGAGGCGGCATGCCGGTGATGTCTGCGCCCGCCATTGTGACCCGGCCAGATGTTGGCGGCAGGACACCTGCGATGACGTTGAATAATGTGGTTTTGCCAGCCCCATTGGGACCTACTAAACCTGTGATAGACCCCTCGCGTATTTCCAAGGACGATCCATCCACGGCGCGAAATCCGCCAAAATGGCGATGCAAGTTTTCAACCTTGATCATGCCAACTCTCCGTTATGCTTTTATATGCAAACAGCCCCGCCAAAATAACGGGGCTGTTTGTTTTAATATTAAAATTTTAGCGGAATTTAACAGTAACTTCCGCTCCCCCTTCGAAGCCAACTTGACGGTAGTTACCAGCAGATTCTCCGGGACCAATCAAGTTAACAGCAGATGCACCATCATAATCAATATCAACGCCTGCAGCCAAAGCTTTCAATGCAAGACCCAATTGACCGGGCTGAACTTTCAAACCAGGTGCATTTGCGACACTCATAACGTGGTCTTTGTAAACGCTTGGATCCGAAGATCCAGCGGCTTGCATTGCTAACATGATCAAAGCAGCAGCGTCATATGATTCAGCAGCAAAAGGAGATGTGGCATCAAATGCATCACCTGCTAGGACCGCAAAAATCCCAGCGCCAGCACTGTCTGTCCCAGGAACCTGTCCAGAGGAACCATCAATTTCAGATCCGAAGTTTTCAACCAATTTGGCAGAAATCATTCCGTCAGGGAAGTGAAACGTGTCAAATGCGCCAGAGTCCAGAGCTGCTCGCACTACACCTGAGCCACCCCCATCAACATAACCGGCCACAACCAACCGGTCGCCGCCAGCGGCCGCTAATGCCCCAACTTCAGCAGAATAATCTGCTTTACCGTCTTCGTGGGCAGCATTAATTGTTACGGAACCACCGGCCGCCTCAAAAGCTGCTTGGAAAGCATCAGCAAGGCCTTTTCCATAGTCATTGTTAGTGTAGGTAACAGCTACTTCTTTTATGCCTTCTTCCATTAGCACTTCAGTCATGACCACGCCTTGACGGGCATCTGATGGTGCCGTGCGAAAGAACAGTCCATTGTCTTCAGCAGTCGATAAGCCAGGGGATGTGGCGGATGGTGAAATCATAACGATGCCGTTGGCCATTGCTACATTTGACAAGATAGCACCGGTCACGCCAGAACAATCAGCACCCATGATGCCTTTTACGCCATCGGATGTGATTAGTCGTTCTGCAACTGCAGTCGCAGCGCCAGCATCAATGCAGGTTGAGTCACCACGTACTGATATTACAGTCGACCCGCCCAAAAGCGCTCCGCTTGCATTTACCTCGGCCATCGCTAATTCAGCTCCATCACCCATGGCCGGCGTAATTGATTCAAGAGGGCCAGTGAAACCCAAGATTACGCCGATTTTTATATCTTCTGCGGATGCAAAACCAGCAGTAAGAGCGACAGCAGTTGTCGCCAAAAGAAATTTTCTCATTTTATTCTCCCTTATGGAACATTTATCCGAGAATGACGATAGAAGGGCTCGAAACAAAAAGGAAGCTAATTTTACGTTGATTTATGGCATTTGACACCAGCGCCTGCATGACCCTAGGTCAAGTGGTCACTCGAGAAGCCTGTGCGCCGCGTTCGCGGTAGGGTGTTGTATCGTAATGCGCACGGTAGCATTTGGAAAAATGCGACGGTGAAGCAAAGCCACAAGCCAATGCAACGTTGATCACTGACATATCTGTTTGCATCAAAAGGTTACGGGCTTTTTGCAGCCGTAGCTCCATATAATATCGCTTCGGGGAGCGGTTAAGATATCGGCGAAACAGACGTTCCAACTGACGGGTCGACATGCCCACATCGCGCGCCAAAGTGGAGGGGCTGATCGGTTCTTCGATATTTTGTTCCATTTTTTGGATAACTTGGCTGAGCTTGGGATGACGCACCCCAATACGCGTTGGAATCGAAAGGCGTTGGGTGTCTTGGTCAGTTCTAATGGCAGAATAAATCAATTGATCGGCCACAGCATTGGCCAAATCTTCGCCATGATCCTGTGCCACAAGCTTGAGCATCAAATCAATTGAGGAAGTACCACCCGCTGTTGTTATACGATTTCCATCGACCACAAACACCGACTTAGTCAGCTCCACATCCTCAAACTCTTCGGTAAAGCTGTCTTGGTTTTCCCAGTGGATGGTGGCGCGTTTTCCGTCGAGCAACCCTGCTCTAGCCAATGTATAACCGGCGGTACACAG
>Ga0209830_10003192_pt1 | contig 12684 bp, 32 predicted proteins | sample ArcticOcean_MG_C_12_FD_187439 | JGI IMG/M metagenome (GOLD analysis project Ga0209830, IMG submission 187439) | Marine microbial communities from western Arctic Ocean - ArcticOcean_MG_CB8_130 (SPAdes) (version 2) | ecosystem: Environmental > Aquatic > Marine > Oceanic | place: Arctic Ocean...
TCTTGTCACGAAGATCATTGGCAAGTAGTAGGTATAACAAAAGTAGCTCTAGAAGTATTTGAGAGCCATGACTTCAAACGAGTAAGCCGTATGGGTATTAACCGTAGCCATATAATACCTAGACATCAAACATATACTACAATGATAGAAGGCCCAAACCTATCATGTGACGATTGGTATGACTTTTACAGAGCTAATGACCAAACTATATTAGCTACTAGCTCAGAAAATATGTCTAATGGTTTTAGTAAGATTTATCCTATTGATACATCTAAAGGATTATTTAAAAGTCATGGATTTTCGTGGAAACATAAAGAGCCAGAGATTAGTTTTTTAAGAAGTGTTGCTACTTAATAAGCACGCGAGAGGACAGGGTTATCCTTTCATTATTACTAGGAGAGTACTTATGGTTAAACCAAATACTAATTTTGATTTTAATATAGATGAACTCGCTATAGTAGAGGAAGCCATGCGTTTTCGCATGAATCGTTTAATACGACTAAAAAACATTGTTAAAGAAAGCCATACCAAGGGTATAGAAGCTGAGATAAAAAATATTTATAAGCTACTTGGTAAAATACACAATCAAAAAAATTGGTATAGATCTGAAGATAGATTTTTAACCACATTAACACACACAGGAGACTATTATGAACAAGAACCCCTTTGAAATTAGATCAGACATATTAGCTATGGCTAAAGAGTATATGGATGCGCAGCAAGCAATTACTACGACATTGTTTCAAAAAGCTGTAGAGATTGGAGAAAAATCTATTAAAGATATGCCAACTCTGTACACAGTTGACGAGCTTACTGAAAAAGCTAAAGAAATGTATAATTTCGTATCTAAAAAAGACTAATAGGTACAGACTATACACCGCTCGACTAAGCGCCCAGAGATGGGCGTTTTTTAACCACAAGAGATATAACACATGAAATTTATAATAGAACCAAAACAAAAAAAAGCTACATATGAAACTGAGTGGTACACTAATGAAGGTCACCCCTCTACTATCTCTGTAAGTACTTGTTGGCGTTGGGGACGTTATCTAATTGAGGTAGATGATATAGCTGAACTGCCCACAAATCTGGAAGATAATCCTAACGGTATAGTAGTCTCTAATTATGATTGGGAGATGATAGATACTATGGATGGTATTTCTGTAGACATAACTATTGATAGAGCTGATGGTATGTCTGCTACACAAGAACAGCAATTAGACCAGTTAGAAGCTGACTTAGAAGATACTAATAACTATTATGAGTACTTAGAAAATGCTGAATGGATACAAGAAGAAGTAGTAGTAGAGCTGTTTGGCCCTGTTACTTTGGAGCTTCAAGATGACTAGTGCTAATGTTGGTATAACTTTTTCTGCTTTTGACCTGTTTCATGCAGGTCATGTAGCTATGCTAAAAGATGCTAAAGAACATTGTAACTATTTAGTAGTAGGATTACAGATAGATCCAGCTTTAGACAGGCCGGAAAAGAATTCACCTATACAGTCTGTATTTGAACGGTATGTCCAACTCAAAGGTTGTAGTTATATAGATGAAATTATACCATACTATAAAGAAACTGAAGTAGAAGACATACTTCTAACTTATAATGTAGATGTGCGGTTTATAGGAGAAGAGTATAGAGAAAAGCCTTTTACTGGTAAGCAGATTTGTGAAGAAAAAGGAATAGATATACACTATAATAGCCGTAAACATTCTTTCTCTAGCTCAGGACTGCGCAAACGTATTCAAGCATCTGCATAACACCTTTGTAACTAATGATTTAGTTTGCTTACTTAGTTTTTATATTCTATATTGAATATATTAGAAACACAAAGGAGATTGCAAATGGCAAAACCTAATTATAATGAAACTATGACTACACAGATCACTGACCAGTATGTTGCTGGCGTAGATCTAGAAACAATCGCTGAGTCCATTGGGCGCAGCGTACGATCCGTACGATCCAAACTCGTACGAGAAGGTGTCTACGTGACACCGCCTAAGCCTGAGAAAGCTGATATTGTATCGGGGCCTACAAAAATTGAGTTGCTCACCATATTGGAAGCAACTGGATTAGATGTAGCTGGCCTTGAGGGGGCTACAAAAGATGCTATTTCTCGGCTGATTACGGCGGTCAGTCACTAAACACCTAGGGAGCAGGGTATAATCTCTGCTCCCACATAATACTTCTTGTGAAACTCCTTCCAAAGGTACACAAGAAGGAAATCCTGCTACAAGGCATTGTTTAGCAGGTGGGAAGCGCTCTACACCCTATAGTAGGCCTCTGTGGGATGGCTAAAGGCTACTGTCTATACCCAAAGAGTAGTAAAAGTAGCCTATATCTACATTGCCCGTCGGTGTAGAAAGAAATCAAATACGACATCCTCACCCGATGCTGTATAGGGCGGGCCTAATAATTGTTATCTAAAATATAGATACTGGTAATCAACCTTTATAGCCCTCTGTTGATTACTGAAGAAAGCAAAAAATAAAACTATTATTAACTATGCTCCTCGTAGTTATTACATTTGGTACTGCCAGCACTTCTACTACAAATGATGCTATCCGAGATTGTATGATAGCCTACGCACCCGATTACAATAAAGCAGCAACTTGTAGCTTTGAATATATAAACGCAGAACAACAAGATAAGCGCAAAGAGATACGTGACTTCTTAAAACACAATCCAAGATATAGAGTACCAGGACAGAGCTTAAATCGTTGTTGGGGCAAGCCTCGTGAAATGCCGTTTGATAGTGCTTGGATTAACATAGGTAAAGATGGCATGTCTGCAGGAATAAACTACAAAGACACCATCCCCGCTGGTTGTTATGAAAATGCGCCATGGGACAATAGAGATAGGGTAACTCGTTGACTAAATTAGAACATTTACAAAAGAAACACAAACATCTGCATGACAAAGTAGAAGCTCTGGAGCACGAAAAAGCACCAGAACAATATGTTACTAAAGCTAAGAAAGAGAAATTAGCTATCAAAGACGAGATCTTATCTTTAGGAGGAGCCTGTGACTAGCTATGCAGTAGAAGAAGTGTTTCAAGATGACCCCAATAATCCTGACAATGTACTACTAACCATTCCTAATGACATTCTTAATAAGCTGGGCTGGGTAGAAAATACTGAATTAGAGTATGAAATTGAAAATAGAATACTAACACTCAGGAAGGTATAACATGGATAAAGAAACTTTAGCAGAGTATGGAGAATTTACTCTTGTAAATATTCTATACCCTGATGATGAAGGATTTTACAAAAACAATTATAGTATTGTTCACATGGGAGTATCTATGCCTATTAAAGATGCTAGTAGCTATACTACGCATAGAGAAGCGTTATCTATGTTTTACTCTTATATAAAGAATATAGAAGGTGTTTAAGAGTTTAAAACAACATATGAGAAGTATAAGATCTGCGTACCCTAATCGCGTTGCTATACTTTCTGATGGCGACTCTATAAGCTACGAAGAACTAACAGAACAACACTGGACGGGCCCTAAAGGCTCAGTACTAGTATGCTGTTCCAGCATTATAAATTTTACTAAAGCAGTAGTAAGCTTAGATTCTGTAGTTGACTCTATATGTGTGGTAAATCCTACTATGTCTATACAAGACTTGCAACACATTATTAATAATCAACACTTTGATTGTATACTTACAGACCTAGACTCTACACACACTATACTATCTATGTGCAAAGAAGCTAGTATTAATCCTATAAGTATAGAGCTATTAACAGATAATATAGTAAAGCTAGCTGAGCTATTTGCATCTCCCATGAACTTATCTGGTAAGATAACTTCATGGTTAATACCCACATCAGGTACTACCGCCGCTCCTAAACTCATAAAACATACAATATATTCTTTAGCAAAAGCATCAATTAGCTCTGCTTATATTTCTCCAAGCTCTACAGTTTGGGGATTATTTTATGATGTAACTAGATTTGCTGGATATCAAGTATTTTTTAAAGCACTACTAAGTGGTGACTGCATAAGTTACTCAAGTTCTACACAACATCGTATACAAACATGCATAAAAGATAATGTGTCTAAAATATCTGCTACAGCTACTCAGTGGAGAGTAATACTAATGTCTCCTTTATGCGACTTATTAAAGCTTACGCATATCACTATAGGAGGAGAAGCTGCGGATCAACAAGTATTAAATGCTCTTAGTAAGCGTTTTCCTAAATCTAAAATTACTCATGTATATGCATCAACTGAGGCTGGAGTAGTTATGTCTGTTAGTGATTGTATAGCAGGCTTTCCTATATCTTTTTTATCTGATAGTATTTACATAAGGGATAACTTACTATATGTTGATGGTATATCCACAGGAGATATAGTAGAAGTACTATCTGATAGGTTATATATAGTTGGTAGAGAGAATGGTGTTATTAATGTGGCAGGGGATAAAGTTGTACCGGAAAAGATCCGTACTATACTTCTCGAACACAGTGCTGTACAAGAAGCATTAGTATATGGTAAGAAAAATCCTTTTATTGGGCAACTAGTAGTAGCTGATATTAAATTAGCGTATGAAGTACCTAAAGAAGAAATTAATAAGTTCTTAAAGCAACGTCTTAAATCCTTTGAGATTCCAAAGATAGTAAACTTTGTAGAAGATATAGAAGTTAGCGTGACGGGTAAATTAATTGGAAAAACAACTTATGGCATATAAAACAAGTGCAAACTTATTTGAAGTAGGAGACTTTATCAGTCATGCTGGAAACAAACTAGCATGGAAGATCGAGTGTGATGCTATGCGACCAGAATGGTGGGACGGAGTAGCACGTATGATTATGGATTATCAAACTGAACCTTTTAGTAAAGTAGTTGGTATTCCACGTGGCGGATTGCCGCTACAATATGCTATAGAAAAGTATGTAACGCCCGGTGACCATCCTTGGATGGTAGTAGATGATGTGTACACAACTGGCACAAGTTTTAGAGAATTTTGTACAGACAAGCAAACAATGTTTGCATACAAATGGTGTATCTTCGCACGTAAGCCTATTATAGGCAATAAGTCACATGACGTAAGATCGTTGTTTACTATGCCCGCTAAATAGATATAGAGAAAGTAAATATGTTTGACAAAGCAGCAGTAATAGTAACAGGAGCTTCCAAAGGGCTAGGTTTAGCTATATCACAAAACTTAGTAAATTCAGGATACTATGTGGTAGGTATAGGTCGTAGTAATAGTGAGGAGTTTAACAACCTTATAAGCTGTACTTTCTATGAGTTTGATTTATTAAATGTAGATAAGATACCTAAATTAGTTAATGATATTGCTAGCAGTCTAAAGTCAAGCAATATAGCTCTGTATGGTTTGGTAAATAATGCAGGTATAGGATTAGACGGTCTTTTAGCTACACAACACTCCTCAGATATTTCTCAAGTTTTGACTCTCAATCTTGAAGCACCTATAACATTAACTAAGTATGCAGTAAGACATATGCTTGCAAATAAAGTAGGTAGAATAATTAATATCTCATCAATAATAGCACAAACAGGCTTTAGTGGTTTGTCAGTGTATGGAGCTACCAAAGCAGGTTTACAAGGCTTTACCAGATCTCTTTCTAGAGAAGTAGCAAGAGCAGGTATTACAGTAAACTGCGTAGCTCCAGGATACATGTTAACCGATATGACCAAGAGCTTAACAGGAAGTAAGCTAGAGTCTGTAAAAAGACGAGCACCTTTGGGGCTGCCAGATACTAACCATGTCGCTCATTCTGTTAACTTTTTACTAAGTTCTAAGTCTGATAAAACAACAGGCACAATAATAACTGTAGACGGCGGAAGCACAGCATGACAGATATGACTAGAAAGATTGTAATATTTGGTTGTGGAAATATGACTGTAGATTTATTGAACTATCCTTTAGGGCAGTCTATTATTACTGATATTGTAGCAGATGATAATTCTAGGCTTGTAGACATTGAACAAATGCTAGGCTATAGCATAAACTATCATACAAGTATTGACACGATTGACGATTTTAAAAAGAAACATTGTGTTATCTCTATTGCTGAACCTTGTGTTATAAAAGTAATAAGAGAAAAAATACTAAAAGCTGGTGGTACATTTATAAACTGTATACATCCTACTGCTGATGTATCTCGTCATGCTAGTATAGGTGGTGGAGTAATTATAGGCCCTTTTACTTACGTTGGCCCTTATGCTGTTATAGGTAATAACTGTATAATAAATACACATTGTACTATAGGGCATGATGTATGGTTAGGCAATGGAGTAGTATGTTCTCCTCACTGTGATTTGAATGGTGGGGTTACTATAGGTGATTACTCCTTTTTAAGTGCTAGAACTACTATTGACCCTAAAGTTACTGTACAAAGATTTTGTAAAACTACGTCAGGCATTACTATTAAAGAGGATGTTAACAAAGGTAGCTTAGTTTTTACACAGCAAAAAGTAAATATAGTCAGTATGTATGATAAAACAACAGGTAGAACAAAATTTTAAAAGTGAGACACGTATGATAGCTAAAGATAAGATTAGACACACAATAGAGCAGGTATTTCTAGAAGTTTATACTAGAGAAAACCGTATAGCTGTAGCTTTTGGTGACGATACTGTGTTGCTAGATAGTGGTTTAGATAGTCTAGGTTTTGCAATGGTTGTAGTAGAGCTTGAGGAGCGAGTAGGTTATGATCCGTTTTCTATGTCTACCACTTCTTACTACCCACAAACTGTTAGACAATTTATTGATTTTTATGAAAAGTATCACGGAGCTTAGCATGTCACAAAAACTATACAAAGCTACTTACTATTTACCTGATACTGATTATAGCATCATACCTCATATAATTGTTCCAGCTCCCGGCTTGTTAGACGCTATCCAGGATGCACACGCTATTATTGCTGATCGCTATCCAGGATATAAAGTAGCTAAGGTTGTTCCCGTATAAAGCAGAGAGAAGAAAAATGGTAACTGAATTCACTGTAGGAATATTTAGATTCCTAAAATCACTTGTTAGCGGTAGTAGCGTAACGCTTGCCGTTGTATACACAATTGGGCATATCTTTATTGCAGTTATTTGTGTAAGAGTAATTACAGGAGCAAGTTTAGAACTAGCGGCAGTAGATGCTTTAGTAGAACCTATTATAAACGGCTTTTGGTTTTATTTTTTACATAAGATGTGGAAGAGGTATGCACTATGAAAGTTAAAATAAGCAATTATACTAGCAGACTAATATGCAACATACACAGCAATTATATGAATCGTAAGTACGGGCTTGTAGACTGGCCTACTTATGCTCCTAGCAAAGGACTAGGTCAAGGCAAACATCAACCCTTTAAAGAAGCGGTTGTAGAAGGGCTCGAATACAGTGTACAGCAGGTCTACAATATTTTTAACTGGATATGGTTTGACAGACGTACACAAAAAGTTAAGGTAAAGATTGATCGTTGGGATACTTGGAGCATGGATGACACTCTTGCACTAATTATTCATCCAATGCTGATTCAACTAAAACAAACTATGCACGGACATCCTCCTGATCTTACTGAACAAGGATGGAACCACATACTTGACGAAATGATATGGGCGTTTGGTCAAAAGAGTACAGACAATTATGATATCAATTTGTATGAGTTTAGTGGTAGTACTGGGTATGAAACAAGAATGACAAACGGATTTACACTGTTTGGTAAATACTATCAAAACTTATGGGATTAAACAAATGAATGATGGACCACTAAGTGCAGCTTTTAATTCTGATCCAACAGGAATTATTAGGCAAACTTTAACTACTTACAGAAGAACTAAACAAGGAATACATCGTGAGAGGATAGAACGAGTGTATACTAAAGACGGATCAGACTATGTAGATTCAGTTTCTAGTGTTCCGCTGTATCTTACGGATCCTACATGAAAACAGCTACAATTCGTACTGATGTTTGTTATGTTGTTGATTTATACAAAGATGGTATCCTAGTAGAGTCTAGAAGTGTTTATGGACATTCTCTAGCTTACGCTGAGTCATTAGCAGAAAACTGGAAGAATGGTGTAATCAGCAAAGAGCAATAAATGATGTATTGCTATCTGGGCAAAACCATGCTAATATTTCTAAGGACAAACAAAACAAAGCGTATTTCATTTGAATACAGCGTTTCGACAGCTGGTTCAAATATCAAATAAACAATACATCAAATAATAACAAACTACATCAATAATTGTTCACAATCTGTAAGGCAACGGAGTTGCTTAGCCGGGTGAAACGTAGTTTCTTATTAGTTGTTCCGGTGGGAAACTCTGTTCAAATTTATATATTGTATGTCATTTTACATAAACTACTAGCTTGCTCGCTGGTAGTTTTTTTGTTAGTATAATATATAACAAATGAGGATTAAAAATGTTTACTCTTAAACAATACTATGAAAATGAAGATGTTAATAATCATACAGAGAATGCTGTGCAATTAGCTAAGCTTTACGGTGACCCAGAAGATAAATGTGAGATAGTAATGATTGCTTGTGCACACGAAGCTAGAGGCTATCTTGAGAGAAAAGAACAACTTGTTCGTGATGATATTGTTCGTAAACTGTTTCCACAACTTCAGTTTGATGAATCAGCTACTAAATATGTAAAAAGAGAGGTTATGTACAATGGGTTACACAATATTCAATAAAGAAGGTGATATAGTTGCTATGACTTCTCGTATAGATGATGCTATAGCATTTTTACAGCCATCTATTACTCGCTATGATATTATTCCTGATGAAGCTATTAGTTTAGGAGACTTTGAATTTAGACAAAAGTTTCCTGATGGAAAGATATGTCAAATGTCTATACAGTTCGGTAATCAATACACACTATCTATTATCAATGATGGTTACGGTTCAGGACTAGGTTTATATGAGATCGCAGTGTTAAATGATTGTGATGATTTTATTCAAATACCTTGGCTCAATATTGATGGAGATGATGTTCAAGGATATCTCACAGCTGCACAGGTAGGCAATGCTATTATTTTACTACAACACTTGACAGGTGAGCAACCAGTTCAATTATAGGATGCCTAATATGAACTTAATGGACGAAGCGATGATAGGACAGCTGCGTAAGTTGTCAATAAAACTCAACATACCTAGTGTAAGTAACATAGCTGATCGTATGCAGCAATTGGCTGAGCAAAATGCTAGAATCCAATTAATACCTCTAAAAAAGAAAGTAGACTAATAATGTATGTAATTAGAAAAAACGGTAACATTGTACAAGAAGCTCATATTGAGCTAGCTAAAACTAATATTATTGCTCTTAAAGCTAGGACTAATCTTTCTACGATTATTTTTCGTGACTTACAATTTACTACTGAAAAATCGGCTAGTGAGGTAGCGAATGTATGGCATCAGGCTACTGTAGAGCGTTCAGCATGAAGAGAAGTACTTCTGAATCACTCTTTGATCGTATTGTTGAAGTCGATTTTGTCTGGCCAGATAGTGCAAAAGTGCTTATGATGGGACATGAGAATATTACTGTTGAATCTTATAAGGGTTTAGCAACTGCTTATGTTCCTGCTTCCGATATAGACCAAGCTCGTGCTAAGCTACGAGCTATTATTTACCCTATCACAGAATGGTTAGATTAATGACACAAGATATGAGTACAGAAGAAATGATTAGTAACTTAAAAATGAGAGCACACTGGTTGCACGTTAATGATAAAGAAAACTCCTTTGAGTGGAAAGTAGCTGAAGTACTAGAGAAGCTACATACATCTACTAGTAATTGCACATGCGACACAGTATAGAAGAGCTTCACCGACGTATAAACTTAATGCGTGACAAAGCAATACTGCTTCATAGAGTAAGAAACGAGTTCTCAGAACTATCATATAAAGAGTATGATAAAGTAACTTGTAATCATTTAATTGAAGATATTCAAGCTATGGCTTTGCTAATAGCTAATGATAAAGAAGGTGACAATATAATTACGGAGATGGAATACAATGGACCAAGCTAGTATACGTGACTATTTGTTAACAGAGGTGCAGGCTCATGCGGAGATATTACATAAAGGGTTGATACCTGTAACTGAAAATTCTGATTTATTTAAAGTATTAGATTCTTTAGCTAGGTTAGAAATTATGTTTGAGATTGAGGACAAATATTTTCAAGATATTGATAACATGGTTGATATTAATACTTATAAGCAAGTTACTATTGCTGAACTTGCTCAACTAATTTACGAACAGGTACAGTAGTGTTTACAGTAGAGTATGAGTATGAAGAGTTTGTAGTTACAGTAGTAGATGACACTGCTACTCACGAAGATGTAACGATAATAATAAATGATAATATTACCTACATAAGACAGTTTGATACTAAAACAGGTAGATACGACCTTATTAAAATGACCCCATTAATGTTAGAAGAAATTAAGCAGTCCTTTAGAAAGTCTGAAGGCGCTTACTATATAGTTAATACTAATAAAGGAATACAAAGATGATGAAATTTATGGTAGAAGATAGTACAGAAGTAAAACCTACAAAAATATGTGTTAAGGAAATTACATTCAAAGAAGGTGATGACACTCGTGTTTACCTTAGTAATAATACTCAGCTGGTAGGGGTTACTTCTGTTAAAACTAGAGTTAGTGTTAAGACAGGCATGGCTGAGTATACTATAACAGGTACTATACATAATGTAGATGAGATTGCTAGTTAGTGTTATGGTATTTATTCTACATTATTGTTGCCTTTTTTATTATAGAAGCTATAGAGGAATTTAAAAAATGAAAGTTCTAATAACAGGAACAGAAGGTAATTTAGGTTCTGCACTATTAGCATATCTACAAACAAAGGAAGACTACTTAATAGTTCCTTTTAGTGGCGACGTTACTGACTACTGGAACTGGGACGTACTTGTAGATGATTTTGATTTTATCATTCACTTAGCAGGCATTGCAGGTGTTAGAGCTTCTTTAAATGATGCAGAACATTACTATAATGTGAATGTTGGTGGACAAAGAAATGCGTTGAGTTGGGCAGAAAAAACTAAAACTAAGATGATCTATGCTTCTTCTTCTAATGTACATGAGTGGTGGTTAAATCCTTATGCTGCTACTAAAAAGATGTGTGAAGCTTTAGCTGTTCACAAAGAAGCTATTGGCCTACGTTTTCATACTATTTACCCTGGTCGTAGTGATATGCTATATAGTATGCTACAGAGTAACGATGTTTATATGTTAAACATTGAGCATAGAAGAGACTATATTCATGTATATGATGTATGTACAGCTATTGATCTTGTTATGGAGAACTTTCACCTGCTACGCTATGAAGAGTGGTTAGATGTAGGAACAGGCTACTGTACTTCTATAGTAGATGTAGCTAAACATCTAAACTATACTGGTGGATATAGTGACATGGAGACTCCGCGTGAAAGAATTAAAACTTGTGCAGATGTGAAGTGGCTTAAGCTATTGGGATGGCATCAAACTAAGGATGTATTAAATAGACCACTTAATCAACTTAGTGAGTGTAAAGACGCAGAGACTACATATGATATTTGGGATCTACTTGGTGAGCAATTAGATCAAGAGTTAAACAGTATGGGAGACTTTAATGTCTGATAAGTTAATCTTAGAAAGAATGAAAGAATTATCTAAACCTATTGATGAAGCTATACTATCTTGTGATAGTCGTGAAGAAATACTAATGCTGGCTTCCTTAATGCAAACTAGTTTAAAGACAATTTATGATACGCAGATCGGTACTGAGGGCAGAAAAAAGATGTTCAGGGACTTAGGGTAATGTCAGGACAACGGCGTTGGCTTAGAACATGGGCTAGAACCGTTGGGATGCCTGTAGGTATTACGGACAACGATAAGCCAGAGTTCCTTCCTATTACACAAAGTGATGTGAAGAAAGCTCTGGCTTTTCGTACTTTTTGGATAGTACTTCATGTTATAACATGTTGTGCTATCATCGCCGGAAATGGCAGAACACTAGGAGTATGGTAATATTATGGCTTGTAAAAAACATGGATATAAAGGTACTAAACGATGTTATGCTTGCGACCGCGAAGCAGATGAGCAGTCCAACAAGTTTTGGGGCTGGCTTATTATACTGTTAATTATTATATGGATGTTTGGATGAAAGATACTTCAGAAACTAACTGGCAAGCACAGGTAGATGAATACTTAGGTATTGCTTTTGAGATTGGACAAAGCAACTTAGTGCATAAGTTTAAACGTAGCATTTTAGACTATTGTTTACGAGGCGCTAGTGATATCATTTCTTGTGAAAATCTTAACATTAATAATAATACCGCTTCTATGTTACAATGGTGTATGCGTTGGACTCATGAAGCTATGGATATGTACTGGGTAGCAGAAGAAATGCTTACTGCTCAGAGAGACGGTAAACCCCCTACTCATCGTCAAATTGTAGATGCACGCTCTGACAATGGTAAACGTTTTTGGACAGTAGAGCATGAGCATCCTTTATTAATAGCAAAGACGGGTTTGATGGAGGAGCAATGGTCTTTTAATCAAATACAAGATTGGATGTATAGGTATGGTTATGCTACAATCGTAACTCAGAAAGAAAATAAACGTTTGTTAAAAACTACTAAATCGATGGAAGTAGCAAAGCAACGCTATTCAGACGCGGGAATGTATGTGGTCATGCATCCGTAC
>Ga0209830_10003193_pt1 | contig 12682 bp, 7 predicted proteins | sample ArcticOcean_MG_C_12_FD_187439 | JGI IMG/M metagenome (GOLD analysis project Ga0209830, IMG submission 187439) | Marine microbial communities from western Arctic Ocean - ArcticOcean_MG_CB8_130 (SPAdes) (version 2) | ecosystem: Environmental > Aquatic > Marine > Oceanic | place: Arctic Ocean...
CAGTTTTATCACGAAATTGGTTCTTTTCGTCGAAACCCGCTGCAGCGGTTTCGCGATGCCATCACAGCTATGCGTCAAATGTCTATAATTTTAGCACGACGATCAAAATCACAATCAATAAGTCCACAAACAATCACACGTATAACGTATAATAGAAAATAAAATAAATAAATCAAAGGCAAGAGAGAGAGAGAGAAGAGAAGACCGAAATATGCCCTTAGCAAACAAAGAGGTCATACACTTAAGAAATGGGTGGGAACGCATACAGGTGATCAGTAGAGTGTGATTAGTAGTGTTATTGTTTGTTCGCGCGTGCGTGCTTTTAGCTCTATACAAAAACAAAGTCACGAATGGCGAGAGTTTGAGAGCTTTGAGAGAGATCTCGAATACATGTTTCACACGTTTCTTATTTTAGTAAAGTCACGAATGGCGAGAGTTTGAGAGCTTTTGAGAGAGATCTCGAATACATGTTTCACACGTTTCTTATTTTAGTAGTGTTATTGTTTGTTCGCGCGTGCGTGCTTTTAGCTCTATACAAAAACAAAGTCACGAATGGCGAGAGTTTGAGAGCTTTTGAGAGAGATCTCGAATACATGTTTCACACGTTTCTTATTTTAAATATGCACAGATTGGAATAACGAAGCTTAGGGATATTCTGGACAAAGGGGAGAACGCGGAGGAGTTCAATGCAACGGAGTTCATGGGACATTACACGTACGTTAGTAGTATCATACTCGTTCGCGCGTTTTCATTTTTTTTAATCTTCCTCTTCTTTGGTCTTCTCCTCTGCCCGTAGGTCAGCGTGTTTTGTTTTGTTCTGTTCGGTCTTCTTCAGAACAGAACGCGCGCTCTCTTGAACTTAAGTCTCTAGTGTATGTACTACGTATTTTCAAAAGTACTCACAAACACTACTGCGCGTACGCGTTAAATCAATGCGCTGACAAAAAATAAAACAGGACGTGCTACGACATGTGCACGCAGAAACCTCCGCACGATTACTCGGAGACTTTATATAAGAAATATAAAGAAGTGTTTGAGAACTATATCGAAGAGGTTGTCATGAAAGCTTTGAAGACGAAAAATGGGGAGTTTTTGTTGAAGGAACTGGACGTCAGATGGAAGAATCACGATATCATGGTTAGATGGATGGCGAGATTTTTTAACTATCTCGATCGCTATTACATTCAAAGACATTCTTTCGCTTCGTTGAAGGATGTCGGGATGATGTGCTTCCGAGAAAAGGTCTATAAGCAGCTTGCCGTGGCAATGAAGGACGCGGCGTTGAGTTTGATCGATAAAGAACGCGAAGGGGAACAAATCGATAGAACCTTAATGAAGTCGATCGTTTCTATTTTCGTTCAGATGGGCTTAGAACCGAGTAGCGAACCGATGCAAGCGTACGAGTTGGATTTTGAAACGCCAATGTTGAACGTCTCGGCGTCGCATTACAAGAGACAAGCTGCGACCTGGATAGAAGAAGAATCCTGTCCGAATTACTTGATCAAAGCAGAACAGTGCTTAAACATGGAAAAACAAAGAGTCCAGCACTATTTACACGCGAGTACGGAGCCGAAACTCTTGTCTAGAATTGAGACAGAAATATTAGCAGCGCACGAAACGACACTTCTCGCTAAGGAAAACTCTGGGGTTTCTTGGTTGCTCAACAACGATAGAAAAGAAGATTTGGCACGTTTGTTTCGATTGTTCAGCAGAATCCCGAATGGACTCGAACCAATCGCAGAAGCATTCAGATTGCACGTCGAGCAAAGAGGCATGGAGCTCGTCGAAGCAGCAGTGCAAAGTTTGGATAAAGAAGTGGTCGCCTCTGGGAAACAACAAATTCTCCCAGCAGCGGTTGAGCAAACGTACGTGCAAGACGTCATCAAGTGTCACGACAAGTATCTTTCGTTTTTGACGGAGTGCTTCAACGACGATGTCACTTTTCAACACGCATTCAAAGCAGCGTTTGAACGATTCTGCAACAAATCCGTCGGAGATGTCACGACCGCTGAACTTTTATCGAGCTTCTGCAACGGTATTTTGAAAAAGGGAGGTAGAGAAAAGTTAACGGACGAAGCAATCGAGGAGCAGTTGGAAAAGATTGTAAAGATACTCGCGTACGTTTCTGACAAAGATTTATTCGCCGAAAATGCGAAGCAAAAGCTTGCGAATCGTTTGTTGAGCGATTCATCGGCGAGCGAAGACCTCGAGCGTTCGTTGCTTTCAAAACTGAAACATTCGTGCGGACAACAATTCACGCAGAAAATGGAACAAATGGTCGGTGATTTACAAATGGCGAAAGAGAATAGTCCAAAGTATCTTGAGTGGTTGCGCGAGCAAGGCGCAAAAATCGACCAAGCTGTGGCTAAAGTTGATTTAAGCACAATAATCCTAAGCGATGGATCTTGGCCAACGTATAAGCATGTTGAAATGCAGTTATCGGGAGACTTAACTCAGTGCGTGCAGAATTACACTAATTTTTACTGCGACACGCACCACTCGAGAAGATTGACTTGGCTGTACGACTTGGGTTCCGTTACGTTGAACATCAAGTTTGCACAAAAACCAATCGAAATCTCTTGTTCGACGATACAAGCAGTAATTTTACTTCTATTTCGAGACGACGATTCGTTGACGGTGGAACATATTTGTGAAAAGATGCAGTTAGATTTGGAATCGGTTAAAAAAGAACTTCCGGCAATAATGTTCTCGAAGTACAAGCTTTTGAAGACGAGCAATCCATCAAAAAGACTCATTGAGAAAGAGGACGTCATCACGTTCAATGATGACTTCACGGATAAGGCGCGTAAAATTAAAATTCCGAAAATAACGCAAATTGATAGAAAGGTCGTGAACGAAGTTGTCGACTTGGACAGAGGGCATACGATAGAGGCTGCGATTGTTCGCTTGATGAAGTCGAGGAAGCAGATGAAACTTCCTCAACTACTAGTGGAAGTGAACAACTCTTTGAAGAAGTTGTTCCTTCCAGATGTGAAAAAAGTTAAGAAGTGCATCGAGAAGTTGATTGAAACCGAGTTTATTGCTAGGAGCCCAGAAGACAAGAACACTTTCATTTACTTGGCGTAATGAATGCGACGACGAAAAAGAGGAGGAAGAGGAGAAAACATTAAAAAAAAGAGAGACAACTAACTACTATACAGCTGTGTTAAAATATATTACCAGAATCACAACAATTCGAACGACTTTAGAGCTTTAGCTTTTCGGTATCTTCCTGCAATTTTTTTGCTTTTTTCGCTTCGGCTTTTTTTCTATTCTTCTTTTGTGCTGCAGTTTCTTCTAGTACTGGTTCTGCACCTGGGACGACGCGCTTTTGCGGTTGTGAATATTTTTTCGCAATCGCGTCAACAGCTTCTTTGACTTTGCCGACTCTGGCCTCTTCTGCAGAAACAGTCGCTAAAGAAAAATTACCGCTGTTAGAACGCGAACCCATTCCGCCGGAAATCGATGACGCGCTCTTATTTCTCAAATGAGGAGGAACAAATGCGGCCGGTTTTTCCGGCACGTTGTTAGCGGAACCATTTGAAGAACCGCCTTCGACGCGTTTCGAGTTTTTCGATATTCCTAAACTCGGAAAAGTGCCTTCTTTTCTCGGTCGCCATACGGCCTCATATAACTTTTCCCGTTCTAAATGAATCAATAATTCGCCGTTATAGCGCCAAATTTTGAATCCGTTATCTACGTTCAACCGTGGTGCGACAGTTGTAGTCAGAAGTCTTCTCCCACACGGTGACCATTCAGCTGTGACAGAACACGCAGCACGACACGAACCCATCAATTTAAATTTACCATCAAACAAACGATGATAAAACTTGACATCTCCGGGTAAATTTCCAAACCCAGCTAGCATTATAAACCTTCCAAACGGGTTCCATCGGATTGTATTATGCGGGCCGGCGCCTAATTCATAAGTGGCCTTACATTTTTTTGCATCAAAAATAGAAGTCTTTGCGGGCATGAAACCGTAGCACACGGCAAAATTTTCACTCGTTGGGCTCCACTGCGCGTCGTGTACTGGACCTTCTTTGGATAAATCAACTTTACAGTCTAAGGATCCATCACTGGCGAGAAAGTGCAAACTGGATTCGCCGTAGTAGTTCTTATTAGAAGCATCTACTTCACAATAGCCGCAGACTAATAGAGCCGATCCATCAGGAGCCCACTTCAAATCGACTTCAGATATTCTAAAAAACGATTTTCGTGCTACCGGTTGCGGGTCTGAATCGAGATTACTAGAAGAGTCAGTTGGACAATTGTAAATTCGAACCGAACCGGGAATACCCTTATTTTCTGGAACAAATACTGCAATTTTTGGCTCTGTCTCACTTAAACTCAACTTTGCCAAAGCAACACCCGGTACTCTGATCCTCTTCATTTTACTATTATTATTATTATTATTAATGTTATAACTGCTACCCTTAGAATCCTCATCCTCATCCGAGCACTCTCCAAAGCTATCTGTATCATAAAACTGAATTTCGTTCGTCACACATCTCGCGCATAAACGATCGTCTTTTGAAAACTGCATATACGGCCACTCCGCCTTCACGAATGTCTTTTGAAAGCACTCAAAAACTTTAACCAAATCGCCTCCATCTCCTAACCTCCACACGCTAAGGTTCTTCTCTTTCGTTCCTCCTGCGACGTTTGCTCCTTTTTGATAGATCGTAACGAATTTTCCTTTCGGCGAAAACGTCGCCGCTTGTACCATTTTCATAGAAAGTTCTCCCAATTTCTTATTCGTCTCACCATCGAAAATTTCCACTTCATTCATCATCATCGAAGAACTATTGATAGTACTGATGGTTAAATATCTCGATCCATCAAAATTATATTCAATCGAATTCGCATTCGATAGCTTTTCTTTCCGAGGTGTTACAGTGCATTTGATTTTCCCTTTATTTATATTTACAGAAGAACAAGAGCTTTCGTTATTAATAGTATCATCAACATCATCATCATCACAGTGTGAGTCTGAGACGAAGTTGAACGAGCATCCGTTTGAACCACGCTCGCAGATTTCGTGTGGTAACAATTTGAGAGCATCAATTGCTTCGGTGTCAGAGACCATTTTTTAGATTATATGAACGTGGTGAGTTTGAGTGTGTTGATGTTTTGTGTAGAATTTTTGACGATTTCTGATCTTGTTCGTTTAATTTATTTCATTAAAAAAACACTACGTTTTGCTAAATGTCCGAGCTACGCAACAACATCCGCGTCGACAACTCTATTTTTATGTATACACCCTCTCTCTCTCTCTCTCTCTCTCTCTCTCTCTCTATTTTGTTTTCAAGAACACCACAAAATACACTAATAGTATGTAATTTATCTGTTCGCCTTGGCGACGCGTTCTAACTCATCCTTCTTCTTGATCGCGTACGAGTTCGAGCTCCCTTTGGCGGCATTGACCAATTCATCCGCTAAACACTCCGCGATAGTTTTAACGTTTCTGAACGCCGCTTCTCTCGCACCAGTGGTCAACAAGTAAATCGCATCGTTCACTCTTCTCAACGGCGAAATATCAACCGCTTGTCTTCGCACGACGCCGGCTGATCCAACTCTCGTCGCGTCTTCTCTTGGACCGGCGTTAATAACAGCATCGACAACGACTTGTAACGGGTTTTGGTCCGTTAACAAAAAGATGATATCCATAGCATGTCTTACGATTCTCGCCGCCATTAATTTCTTGCCATTGTTGCGTCCGTGCATCATCAACGAGTTCACGATACGTTCCACGATTGGGCATTGCGCCTTTCTGAATCTCTTCGCCGCGTATCGACCGGCGGAGTGTGGGACAAAGGTGGCATATTTTGGTTTCACGGCGATGTAATCTTCGAGAGAAATATCGTTGATCTATTATTTATAGAAGAAGAAATGAATTGGTTAGTATTATAGTAAGAATAAGTTTCAGAGAACCAAAACGGTTTTCTTTCATGAAAGTGGGTGTGTGAGTGAGAGCAAAAAGAAGGGCTTTCCTCTCCCAAATAGTGAAAAGCAAAATCCATAATATATATATGAAGGAACGCGCGAATATGATGATATACTCCCAACATATATCAACCTTACATAAACGCAAATCAAACCATAATCGTCTCGAGCGCTCGTTTCCGCTTTAATATCGTCGTTTTAACGGTCGCTTACATGATAATCTTCTCTCTTTCTCTCTCCTTAAATCACATTTTTAACGCGCGTAAAAAATAAATAAAAGCGAAAGCCCCCGACCGAACGAAAAAAAGAGATTCAATTCGCGCGTGCGCTGACAGCTATAATAAACTCGGACGCGCGAATTATTAATCCAACGCGAGAAAGATCTAACGCATACCTCGACATCATCGAATGACCATTTGCCGAACAATTTGACTTCTTGTGTAAGTTCCATTGTAGTATATTTGTTTGAGCGCAAATCTTATTGCGTCTATAGTTTCTCCGATTTTCGCTTTCTGGCAGTCTGGGAAAAAAACCCAAAATCGAAAATTGAAAGCAAAATTTGGCAGCAGCAGACATCATTCTGCAGCACAGACACAGAGCAAGCAGCAGCAGAGAGAAAATTGAGAGCAAATCAGCGAAATAATATAATAAACCTGCCTTAAAGAACATATTACAACACATCACTCTTACTCTCTCCGATAATTCACACGAACGAAACGCAGAGCAATTATTGACGCCGTATCTTCTTAGTCGTTAAACAGCACTACGACTAGTTTAGTATATTATTTATATAGTTTTTAGAAAAAACATCATCATCAATCAATGGCCGGCAAAGCGAAACCGAAGAAGCACACCGCAAGAGAGCTTCAACAAAAGCAAGACGCAGCTTTGACGAACAAAGGAGGCGGTAAAGCCGGTTTAGCAGATAGAAAAGGCGGCGCAGCTGGTCATGCGAAATTCAAATGCCCCATATGCGGCATGACCGCGCCTAGTATTAAATCTGGAGAACTCCATTGGGACTCGAAACATGAAAAGTTGCCGTTCAAACCTGAGGATTGGTCCGATTTACACGCAATACACGGGGGGACGACGCAAGGTGTTGGGAAAAGAGGTGCAGAGAAGGAGAAGACCGTGCATGAGTTGAAGAAGACCGAGGCGGGGAGGAAAAAGTTAGCAGAAATAGAAGAAGAGAAACTCAAAAAGCAATTCGAAGAGGTTAAGCTGAAATAGGCACACATTTTGAACCCCGCTTTCCTACCGTCTTCACCTATTCATCTTTTTATATACAACAATACAAGTAGTTTATTTATTTTACAAATTATATGATATATATACACAGTATCTATTGTACATTTTTATAATCAAATCAGTCAAATCGTCGTCTGTAATTTCATTCGTAAATTTGAAGATGAACCACGCAAAGCACGACACTCATCCAAGTCTAAATCACCAGCTAAGACAATCCATTCCTCACTATCGTCCAAATATGTCAATTTCATACGCGCTTGATCCAAACTTTCTTGCAAAGAGAAGAGGTTCGCGATTTGCTTGATGAGTTTCGCGAAATCCATTTTTGGTTCGAGTAAGAATCGACAAGTATCGATATCGTGACTGATTTTGACGTTTATTGTGATCTGGTCTTTTCTTGCGTTTACTGAAGCAGAAAAAGATGGTGGAATCGCGTGGATATTCTGTTTAACAGTTTCGTATCGGTCCAAAGAGTCAGTTCCATTTTTGGAAGAAGTAAAAATCGTAATCTCGCCCCCGTTTTGTTTATTCACCACAAACCCGGTTGCTAATATTTGCGCCATGTCAACGTCATCGTTTTTACTGAACATGTTAGCATCGGTGGCACTTTTGTTATTGCCGCTGTTTCCACTGGCTTTCTTGCGCATATCGGCAAATTTGATGCACTCTGCTAAGTCATGTTCAGTCTGTAAGATACACATGTCGTCTTCATCGTCCAAGTACTTAAGTTTTGCTGAATCGGGAAAGGCGAAAAGTTTTCGGATTCTGTCCAATAACAACTTGTAAGACCATTTGTACAACAAACGAAATCGAATCGTATCGTTGCCAATTCGTAACTTTACAAGCAATTGAGGAACTTCATCCTTTCCATTTTCGTTCAATAAAACTGCCATCATATCTGCATCGGCGTCTTCCATAACGGGTATCGAGTACTCATTATCGTCCGTGCTGTTAAGCGTTGGAGCATCGGCACCGAGTAAATCATCGCCAAATGTACCTAAAGTGCTGTTAAGAATTCCGGCCAAAGCAGTCGTGCCGTGGACGGAGTGATCTCCGCCACCGTAAACAGACTCAGAATATGTCGATCCGTGGACGGTGTCGTCGTTAATATATTGTAAACCTTCACTATAAAATTGATCGGCAAAATTATGCGCACCGTGGATGGTTTCGATAAAGCGCTCATCAAACGAGAAATTAGCGCCAGGGCCAGTTGCCTTGGATTTTTTTACTCTCTTGTTACTCTGCCCGGATACATAGTTGCTGTTGATATAGCCGGCGGCTAAGGATTGATTGTCGATTTTCCCGCCAAAATCTTGGTATATAGCTGGTGCGATGGCTATTTTTTTAGAATTATCGCCAAGTGCGCCATCTACGCCTCCTCCGCTAAACAAAGCACTCCCGAAACCCAAACCCAAATGATCGTCTTCTATTGATGTCAACTCGTCAAATGATCTAGCCGTCCCCAATTTTCCTTTCGTTGTTTTTTTTGGACGTACAGCTGCAACGAAGCCACTTCCAGCATGCCAAGACGCTCCGCGTTCCTCTGCACACAAGTCAAACTGTCGCGCTGTCGGACTGCCTCGTTTGCCTGTTTGGGCAAATAAAAATCCACCTTGCGAGCGCTCTTCTCTACTATTATGCCCATGATCAGGTACTGCCGCTGCTACCACTTCGAGACGAGAGCCTTTACGATCTGCGGAAAATAACTCATCTTTGCCTGTCGTTTTTTTCATGGATACTAAAGCTTCTTTGCCTGAATTGTGTACACTTTCTCCTACAAGAGGTTCGGAGCTGCCACTTGAAGTAGATCGTAACGAACTATTATCTGAACCGCCTTTGCTTTTCGGCGATTCACTTTTATCTTCGAAGCTTTGCTTTTTCTGTTCTTCTTTAAATTCTTGTGCTTTTTTCGATTTCAACGATCGTCTTGGCCATCGCGCGATGCCGTATTGGCGACAGATTCTTTTTAACGTCGTGCTTCCGACGCCTAGATCTGTCGCGGCATCTTTCAAGTGCTTAGAAAATTGCTTTTGCAGCAAATCTAAAGTTATTCCCCAAGGCGCTTTTCTATTTGAATCTTCTTGCTCTTTGTTTCTCATGGAAATATGCTCAACCGATTGAGGAACGCGCGAGTCCTTATTTGTTTTGTTAGTTTTGTTTTGTTGCGGTTCTTGCTTTGCTGACCCTTCTTTTATTTCTTTCTGAGAAGAAGAAGAGGACGTATCAACCCCATCAACTCTGACGCCCTTTTGGAGATAACTCCAAACATTTTCGACCGTTTTCATTTGCTCCTCGGATGTCTTTTGTTTGGGATCGAGCAGAATTTCTAAAACTGCCTCAGTTTTTCTCTTCGATCCATCAAGTGAAACACAATCGATGCGCATCTTACAAGCGCACAAACCTTTGATTCCCAGCGAAATTGACGTGTGATGTAAAGGCCAATCAATTTGAGACGCTTTTTGAACGTCATCCACCCAAATTAATGTCTCCTTCAAGTGCGCTTGTCCCACAGGCCCCTGTCCGACACTTAAGGATAATTGCGAAGACATGTCGCGATAGTTTTTGAACTCATCTGACTTGATGTAAAATGGGCATCCTGCTGTGACCAAAAAATTATTAGATTCAATCCAAAACTGTGCCATAGGCAAGTCCAGCGTGTCGCACATCAACTTTAAAGCGTTCATGTGCCCGGGCGCTAATGTTGACGAAATCTTTTCAACAAACTTCTTCATATATCTCTCCGGTCCAATAAGTTCGTGTCCCGTAGTATAAAAATCAAGTTTTATGAACTCCTGAACGATAGTTGCATATAACTCACCGATCGATTCGGTAATGTGGCATAAAGCCACCTCCAAGATCGTAAAAGGACACTCGCTTCTCGTCGCCTTATCGTTCAAGAAAACTGGCAAACAAATTGTCGTATGAACTTTACACTCCCGAGCACAACTGACTCTAACGTACTCTTCCGGTCGATAACTCGTCACACTTGGAGTAAACTCTGGCCTACTCAAGACGTAACATCTACCCGGTAAGCCCAAAAACCCTTCACTCGATGCCTCGCACGTAAAGAAAAATGCAGTACTATTCTCCATAAACTTCTTCGTCAAAACGCTGTCTTCTGTTTTTTTCTTCGCGCTAATCTTACACAACTCCTTATGCGTCGTCATCACGATCGAATTCGTACCAGTTGGCCCGATGTTACTCCTAGGAACCCAAAGCTGTACCATGTTCGATTTCTCAACCGCCGTGCTGATATTTTGCACTAAAGAAACCATTTTACTATAAAGCTCTAAGCTCTTTAGCTTCATCGCTTCCTCATCGCCTTGTGGGTTTCCACTGAGCTCGCGAAGTTTAACGAGTTCGCTGACGACTTCGACGGCTTCGTTTCGCTTCCGTTGTGCTCTGGACAAGTTTGTGTTTGTGTTTGTCTTATCTGGTGACGTTTGTGGTGATGATTTTTCTTGTTTATTATTATGTTCTCGCTCTCGTTCACGTTGAAGATGGAGAAGATTATTTTTTATGATATCATTATTATTGTTACTGTTATTAATCATTCCGCTTCTGATTCGTCCTTCGCATTCGTCTGCGTTCATTGTTAGATCTGCATTATCTTTAAAGTTTTCTGTATCAACTTGCATTGCAGCAGCTCGCTGTAATGAATCTGTTCTTCTTTGCGATTGTTTGTTCACCTTTTGCGCTATTTGATATCTTAATACAAATTGGTAATTATTAATAAGTACGTTTTGCGAGCGCACAATCCAAAAGTGGAGAGAGAAATAGTATAATGGTATTACCAAAAAATCTCATCTTTGGCCATCGGGCTCGCAGTTTTCTCCCGAAATTGTTTACGCGCTTAGTGAGCATCGGCGTTCAAAAAAATAACGAATGAAAGATTATCAAACATAGATACTATGATAACTATATACAAATGTACTGGTAGATAGTGCTAGTAATATATATTTACGTGAAAGAGGGGCCTATGGTGGCTGGTGGTGGTGTCACGTTATGACGCCTAGTACCGGGCGGCGGCGGTCTCTGTCGAGGGAGACGCAGTCTGGCGGGCACAGCCGCAGAGACGCGTGGAAGAGCGCGAGAGAAAGGCCCAGTAAATAACACCAACTAGTCACAACTATCACCAACTACCATTATATTGTCTGTTTTGTATTATTTGTTTTGTTAACTAGTCGAAGTTTCTTTCGATAGTTTTCAAACTGTTTAATCTGATCTGTCTTTTCCGGAAAAAACAGGCGGCAAAGAACGCGAACATCACAAAAGCCGAGGCAAATACAAATATTCCCGCAGTTTTCATTATAGTGATTGTATAATCGATTTTGCTCGCGCTCGCAGTCGCATCACAATTGCCTTCGCTATATTTACTTATTATATCATCCAAAACGTTATCATTTTCCATGCCCAACAAGATTGTATCAAAAACGTGAGTCAAATCTGAATGGCAATCATCGTAACTGGTGATAAAGCCTCCACCAGAGCTCAATACGACGGCGTTCGCAGACACTTCACAATTAGCCGCCTGTTGAGCGAGTGTTCTCGCATCGGCTGCTGAAAGAATTACAGCCTGAGAGCCATACTTTGTAAGCAAATCTTCTATCTTCGTAGTCGACAAGATTTCACCGCGAGGAACTTCGGTAGCGATGAGCCACGGATTTTGAGCTAAGATTCGAGATTTGAGTGGATCTCCCGTAAACATGATGGCTTGGCCGCCTGCTGTTTGCAAATCATCGAGAGTATTAATGGCCGTGGCGCTATTTGCTTCTTCAATTAATATGGACGTCAAAGCAGCCGTATATAAAGAGCTAAAGCCGAGCATACAAAACGAAAAAATAGATTGAAGCAACATGCCTGCCTTTGTCTTTGGTTCTTCCACTAATCCGCCAGTTAAACATTCGAATGATAAAAATACAGATCTTATTACAGATTCGTGCCATTTCAATTTCAATGAACCAAAATGCTCTCTTTCGAATAATATATAAAGCATCGAGTAACAAAACATAAAACTCAGTAAAGTAATCCAAACAGTACCGTTCAAAGGAACCAAAAATAAGAAAAAATCCACTTCACCTTGTGATCCTGCTGACTTTTTGACTGTAAGCATCCTAGTCACATCCGTGTGATAATATCCGCACGAAATACCAATCGAACGTCTTCTCGCAGTATCGGACCACCAATTTCCGGATACGTCAAAGTCTCGCGTGAAATTCAAAGCCAGCTGTTCGTAAGTTTCTCCTCTGCTGTCATCAATATCTCCAAATATCGTCCAATTTGTCTTAAAATTCCCAGCTTTAGCCATTTTCTCGAAAACTTCGAAGTTATATCCACTCAGTTGACTCCCGCAATCAGTACAATACACGTCTGGGTAAACTTTCGTCCTCGCTGGTGCTACTCCGCCTTCGATGGAGACATAGCCTGGGTCCCACATTGCGGCGACTGATAAAGTCTTCCCAGCTAATCGCTCGTTTATAGGGTTCAC
>Ga0209830_10003197_pt1 | contig 12675 bp, 18 predicted proteins | sample ArcticOcean_MG_C_12_FD_187439 | JGI IMG/M metagenome (GOLD analysis project Ga0209830, IMG submission 187439) | Marine microbial communities from western Arctic Ocean - ArcticOcean_MG_CB8_130 (SPAdes) (version 2) | ecosystem: Environmental > Aquatic > Marine > Oceanic | place: Arctic Ocean...
TCTAGTTCTCTAATTACTGTTAGGTTAAAGTAGATACCTATAAATAACAACTTAACCAAGGATAATAAAATGATCTTCATGTGTACATATCAATTAGATCGAGACAAACAAGCAGAGACGCAAGCTTTTTTTGCAAATATGACCGATGAACAAATTGCTGGAGAATACCCTGCTGATGTAAAACAAATTGGTCGTTGGCACGATGCAGCTAATGGAAGTGGCGTAATTATAGTTGATACAAATAATCAAGAATCACTAACAGGATGGATCATGGGTTGGTCTGGGGCATGTACTTTTCCTATCGTTAAACCAGTATTGGATGATGCTAATGCAAGAAAAGCTATTAAGGCTATGATTGCTAATCAAAAAGGTTAATCAAAAAAATTTAGTTACCCTTATTCAAGAGGGTAACTAAAAAAACCCAGAACCAATATCCCTAAAAGTTTTTTCATTTAACAATCAATACCAAGTGTGCACGCACCACTTAACATCCTCTGACCTTTATTAATTAAAATTCGGCTCTCTCGTGCTGGATCATAGATCGTCATAACATTAGATCCTGATGATTGGGGTTGCATAACAATTTGTTTATTTTGTTCTGCGGCAAGTTCAACACTTTGAGAATAAAGTTTTAAACTACAATCTGAAAACTTTTCTGACCCTTCATTGAAACCTAAACTTCTGCAGGTAGCTTTTGCTCTGTCAATCATTGAAGCCAATTCTACTTTTTGAGTTTCATTTTGTTTAGCTTTACTTATACACTCAAAATTATGAGTTTTAAACTCTCCTGCTTTTCCAGTGCTAGTTAATTTTGCTCCTACAAAACCCCTCGATGTACAAGAATTATCGGCCAAACTTTTTATTCCACCTTGGCCCGTTGATGATCCAAAGTGATTTCTTATAACTCCACCATTCGAATATTCTTGATCTATATAAGCGTTAAAAATTGAATAACCTCCTCCACAACCTTGCAACAACAACCCTGCAACTAATATCAAAATCACTTTCTTCATGCTTCAGCATACAAGTTTTTGGATGCAGAGTCTTTGATGTATTGGGGTTGGTTTTGTTAGATAATTGTTCCTGGTCTTTTTTTAAATAACGATGCAACGCCACCATTATTAACGTCGGCTAATTTCATTTCTTTGCCACGTCTGTATATAAATTCTTCTAAGGTTTCTTTCTTTTCATCTTTTTCTTTTTCATATTGTTTAATGACATCTTCGAAGTTAGGTAGATAAGGCTCTAAATCAATTATCTTGGGATCTTTCTTTTGCTCATCTGTGAGTATAGCTGTTTTATCTTTTAAATATTCTTTATAAGTACCGTTTTTATTCTTCTTCAACCACTCCTCAAACTGCTTTAATTCTATACCTAATTGTAGCTCATATTCCTCAGTAGGCGTCTCACTCATTGCTATAACAATATTATTTTTTTCAGTGGCTAACGGTGTTTTATTTTTTGCAACTCCATCCTTAAAATATTTGTTATATTTTTCTATATTAGATAATTTTTGCTTTTCTATTTTCTCTTGAGCTTCATTATCAGCAACAAACGCTTTCCAAAGTTTTCCACCATAGTTTGGCTGAGTAGCATATTTCTCTAGTTGCTTTTGTGATAAATCTTTTTCAACTTGTGTTGGATCTGTGCTCTTACTGGGTCTAGTTAGATAACCTATCATCTGATTGTATTCTTTTATTTTCATGCAACTGTTTTAACATTTTTTGAATCAAAAAGATTCTATTAATGTTCCGTGAGCCACGGTTCATACATCAAGGAACATGGATCATGGAACCTTTGAGTCTTTTTTGTCGGGTAACAGTTACCTTGAATTTAGAACTATAACTTTTAAAAAACTGAATCTTTATGTGGAAGTTTTATTTGTTTCAACGTTATTTAAGGTAGCTTTTGACAGCCTCTTGAGGAGGTTAAAATACTTTTTCAAATTAACGTGTCCTATACTAACCCTGTCCTAGTTGTCTTTCTTAAAAAGACAGAAAGACTACTAAGACACCAGGTCTTATAAGCAACTAAATTTCTTTTTTTCGTTAGCTCTAAAACTGTCCTTATACAGCTCATCCGTTTGTTTAACATCGGTTTTAACATCTTCGGGTAGTCGATATGTTCCATATGTAAAACCTGCAATTAATTCAAAGTCTGATTTCATACGTTGCATAGTTTTTGATATACCAGATGCTTCTTTAGAGTTGGCAACATAACCACAATGTTTAATAACATCACGAGGTCTTATTTTATCAAGACCATCTGCAGTTATTTGTTTCATAGCGTTTATTATTTCTTTTCTATTTTCGTTGAGTGTAACTTCTTCTAAATTCCCAACATAATCATAACGCCACGTTTCTTCATTCCATGTTAGAGAATATTTAAAATCCATAATATCTCTACCTCTACCAATCAAAGTAGATGGGGAGCCGTGTTCCCCTCTTTCACACAACCACATAGCATCGCACATTCCTTGCAATCCTGTGGAACCTGTAATTTTATCAAAAGCATAATCTTGGGGAGCTGATGTTAGCTTGAAAGCATTTGTTTATTGAGTCTTTAAGCTAATAAATTCTGGTTAAGTTGGAACTATACCTAAATGCTAACTAGAGGTTAACTACCTAGTACACCACTTGCCATGATTCATGATTTTTGAGCCCGGACCAATAATAAATCTGGAGATTGAAAAATAACAAATAAGCTTTATACTAAGTGCATTATTCCACGTAATAACCTTTGTAGAATAAAAGATTATAAAACCCTCTATACCCATGGAGGGTTTTTTTCTTTGGAGGTGATCCATGGTCCCTGATTCATGTGCCGTGTTCCATGATCCCTATTTCTTGATTCCCCATTCGCATTCTCGTTCCATGGTCCTTATTTCTTGACTTCATTTGATTGTTGCTTTGTGGGGGTAGCTAAGTTCATGGCACTGGGGCTGAGGGGACGGACCTTATAAATTTAATATTTTGTAGATTTAATTTTTTTAGTTAAAAAAGTTTTGATCTTTAATGAGCTTTTTGTTTTATCAAAAACTAAAAAAATTTTATTTTTCATTTAGTTCTACTTTGTGATTAAGTTCATTTGCATGGTTCTTTTTAATCAAATTTAACATTAAATTTTCAAAATCTTCAGTAAATTTAATCATTCTATTCAAATTTTTACTTTTATAATCGATAAGATAATCTTTAATCATTTTTAATTCATTTCGATTAGAACAAAAATAATCAATTTTATCAAAATATTCTTTTTCATTAGATGTTATTAGTTTTGATAAATTAAGAGTATTCAATAAACTTAACGAAACTCTACTGGCAAAAGAATTTCCTGTAAAAGATATTGTTGGAACGCAAGATTGAAATAAACTATCAGAAATTCCCGTGTGTCCATTATAAGGATATGTATCAAGATATAAATCAAAAGTACTCATTCTTTTTAAATTTTCAATATGTTTAATTGGTTCTAAAAAAATAATACGATTGAAGTCAAATTCATTTTCCTGACAATATATATTAATATTATTTTTTACAATGTCGCTATTAATGCATAGAGCCAAGTACGAGTCTTTATGCTTTTTTAAAATATTCATCCATATATCAAAAACGTTAGGTAATATTTTTTCAATTCTACTAAAGCATCCTAAAATAAAAATATTATTTGGCAAATCAAAGTTAGATCTTTTGATATCAAAATCAAAAGGAATTGGACTATATGGTTGATAATTTTCTGGTAAATAAATTACTGACTCTGTATAATAACTTTTGTGTTGTTCCGGTATAATAAATTTATCAGCTAGAATAAAATCATATTTCGTAGTTCCCATAGTTCCAGGAAATCCAAGGTAATTAATTTTTATTTTAGCTATATCAAATTCAAAAAAATCAGAATTGCTATATTTCGTGTGACCAGACAAATCAATTGCAACATCCAATGAGTGAGACTTAATTAGGTTAATAGTATCTTCATCTGACTTGTCATCTATATCAAAAAAGTGATCAACATATTCTATAATTTTGTTTCTTGAAGGCCCTTCTTTTTTAAATGACGAATATGCAAAAATTTCAAAACTATCTTTATTATGGTTTAGAAACAAATCCTGAATTAAATGGAATACAGCATGATTTCTAAAATCACCAGAGAAGTAACCAAGTCGTATTTTTGATTTATTTTTATGATGATCTGCATTAAAATCAACTTTATATAAATAATTTTCTTTGGTCTTATTTATCCAGTATTCCTCTGTAATTTTTTTTTGCATAGAGGGGTCATCATTTAAATATTTTATAAAAAGCGGATTCATAAATGAATTATCAATTTTTAAACTTTTATTAAAAATATCTAGATCATTAATTAAACCTTTCCACATACCTAAATAAATTTTGCATATTATTCTTTTATTAAAAAAAAAAATTTTTTCCATTTCAGCATTAATCATTAGGTCACAATAAGGAATTGCCTTTTCATGCTTGTTAATATCAATATAAAATTCAACCAAAGTTTTATTGGTTAAGAGATTTGATTTATCAATCGTGAGAGCTAATAAAATATCTTCTTCTGCTCTTAAATTATCTAATGTAATTTTATAAATTTGATGTCTAAGAATTAATCCGTTTAAATTTTTTTTTTCAATAAATAATAATTGATTAATAACTGTAAGAGCATTTTTATAATCTCTAACTTGAAATAAAATATTTGAATAATTTATAAGGCTATCAACAGAATGTAATTTCTCATTATCAAATTCATTATAGATATTTAAAGACTCATTTTTGTAACCACAATTAAACAAAAAAATTGCATAATTGCTTCTAATTTTTATATTTTTTGGATAATTTACTATTGCTCTTTTACTAAATATTAAACCTTCTTTAAAATCTTTATTTTCTAAAAGAATATTGGATTTATTTACCCAACTATTCAAAAAATTATTTTTTTCAATATTAATTTCAAAATATTCAGCAGCTTTAATTTGGTTTTTTAATTTTTTTTCTAATATTCCTAAGTTATTTAATGTACTTGGATTTGTTGGATCAATATCAAAGCTTTTTTTTAAATATTTTTTAGATAATTCATATTTTTCTTTTTGAAGATACAGAGTGCCTAATAAATTAAGTAGAGCAGAGTCGTTCTTTTTATCTATAAGACTTAAATATAATTCTTCAGCTTTGTCTAATTCGCCAATTTTATGAAAATCAATTGCCTTTTTAATATCATTATTCATTTATATTAAACTGATGGTGCCCTCGGCCAGACTCGAACTGGCACTCCAAAAAGGCACGGATTTTAAGTCCGTTGTGTCTACCAATTTCACCACTAGGACATTAATTAATTTCATGAATATTTATGCTAATATTTATAATTCAACAAACCCGCAACCAATATCAAAATCGCTTTTTTCATACTTCATGATACCTGATATCGGATACAGAGTCCTAGATGTATTAGGGTTGGTTTTATGGGTCAATTGTCTGTTTTTTCTTTTTAACAATCTATTCTTCATATTTTTTGTCTAACAGTATTTAAAAAAGTGGAATCTATCTCTATATCTTTTAATAAAAAATCATTAATATTATTAATAAACTTTAAATTTACACCCATTCCATAATGCTGATAAGCAATCGTTGAATCTGAAAATCTATCAATTAATATAATATTTTTTCCAATATTCTTTTTTATCAATTCAATATTTTCACTTCTTGCAGACAAATATAACAATAAATCTGTATATTTATTAAATGTAGATTTATTATTTAGTATAAGTTTTCTTATTTTTTCTGAATTTTTACTTCCACCAGGTTCTCTGATTTGAATAAACTTTTTATTTTTTTTTTTTAAATATTTTGCAACATTGTTTATATGGTGAGATTTACCGGTTCCCTCTATGCCTTCAAATACTATAATTAATTTTTTAGACATTGCCCCAAATCAAAAAATTAATTGATTCAATTAACCTAGAAAATATATTTAATTTTTTAACGTCTTCATAAGCAAGTAAATCATATTCATCAATAAGATCACCATCATAGGTTAACTTTAATTTTCCTAAAATGTCATCTTTTTTAATTGGTGCTTGTACTGGCCCTTTATAAGTTAAAGACACTTTTAATAATTTTTTTCTAGCCTTAGGTATGGTTTTGTAAACATCATTTTTAACATAGGTTTTAACTGTATCTTTTTTACCCAACCAGACATTAATTTCTTCAATTGGGGTGTTTGCTTTTGCAACCTCAACTAAGTCAAAATTTGTTAAACCCCACGTCAGAAGCTTAGCACTTTCATGCGATCTATCATTCTTGGTATTGAAACCACTACCTACTGCAATTAACCGTCTTCCATTTCTGTAGACAGATGACGCTAGTGAATATTTTTCTACTGCTAAATATCCTGTTTTAATTCCATCAGCACCAAAGCTTTTGTATAAAAGTGGATTTCTATTACCTTGAGTAATTGGATCACCCCCTGTTCTATCCCAAGTAAATTCTTTTTCTGCAAAATATTTATATTCTTCGGGAAATTCTTTAATAAGAAAATTAGACATAATCATAATATCTCTAACAGTAGATACATTTTCTGTATTATTTATCCCTGATGAGTTGGCAAAATTTGTATTTTCCATGCCTATTTCTTTAGCTTTAGATGTCATCATAGTAGCAAATTCATCTTCTGTCCCCGCTATACCTTCTGCTAATGCAACGCAAGCATCATTGCCAGAAGCAACTATTATTCCTTTAAGTAAATTTTCTACACTTACTTCATCACCAATCATTATGAACATTGAAGAATAACCAGCAGACGATAAACGCCAAGCATTTTCAGAAATTATAAATTTATCATTAAGATTTAGATCACCACTTCTTATTAAATCAAACGCAATAATAGCCGTCATAATTTTTGTCATCGAAGCTGGGTATATAGATTTATCTGCTTCTTTTTCATAGAGTATTTCACCTGAGAGAAAATCTTGCAGTATTGCAGTCCTTGCTTTTATTTCAAATGCAGCAATTGAATTAAAAGTTAAAAGTGCAGATATTAGTATTATTAAAAATTTTGCTTTAATCATTATTTATAATTTTAATGTTTTTAAATTGCATTATGCTTATATCATTATATGTTTTTTCTAGAGAATTGATGTTGTCAAATGGTCCCAAATATACTCTGTATTTCTTATCAGCTATTTTTTTTATTACATAAGAAAATTTAAGCTATCACCGTGTGTCACCTCCCCCGCTAACTCTTGCATAAGACAGATCTTTAAATCTATCAATGGTCCACTCTTCTTCTGCTTGAGCCTGATAAGCAATTACCATTAAAAAAAGAATTAAATGTGCTGAAACAAAAATTAAGAACCTCTTCATGATTTAAGCTCCACATTTATTCCGTTTTTCTTGAGTATTTTAATTATTTTCTCCCAAATGATGCTGTTATGGGTACTGGGACTGAGTTCAAATCTGAAGGTTTGTTTGTAAACTGGGCTGCAATTATCGTAAGCTATATAGGCACTTACATGACAGTATTTATTAATACCGTTTATTTCCATATATCAAAACTCCTATTGTTTTTTTTTAAGGTAAGTAATTTGTAGTTGGTAATGGTTTCACTCCTCTTCCAATCAAGAGGTTTACGTAAAGAGGGTAATAATGAAAAGAAACGTAAACGCAAAAAAAGGAATGAAATCCAATGCATGATTCTACTTAGATCATTAATCTTTGGCTCTACTAAGTCTGAAATATGTTCACAAAAAGTTTTATTACGTGTGGTTATTTATATATAAGACTTTTGACGCGACTCTAAAAGTTAGTAGTGTCTAGGTGATGGAATTGGGGATGATTACTGGTGAAAAGATAAATTTTATTTGCACAACAAGATATGTCTCTCCATCAGGAATACTACTAATGAACCTTTGATATAAGCCTCTTACAAATTATTACAAATCCTTAGAGTACTTGAGAGTGCTTCAACTTTGAAGGTCTTGCCCAAGATTGGGGAGATTTATTAAAATTTTTTTCCTTGGTTGTGGTTTTTCCCCAAAAGAAATTACCCTGATAGCTATCATTTCAGAAAATAATATGAATATATTAGGTGCTGTTATGAAATCACTACTTTGACCAAAAGGGTTTTTTTTATGTAGTAGCCATATTTTTTATTATAGAGAGATTCCTCTATAAATTTATCTAAGGTAAATAAATCACTGTTTTTATTTTTCATTATTTTTTAAATAAAATAAGAATGTGCCAGCTACTAAAAAAAGGATACTTATTAACTGACCTAGCGTTAAGTTTAAAATTAAATAACCAATTTGAGGGTCGGGAGATCTAAAAAATTCTATAAGAAATCTAAATAAAGAATAAAAAATTAAAAATAAAGCTGATATTTTTCCTGGACTTTGTAAATAATTTTTCTTGAAGAAATAACCAAGCACAAGAAACAAAATAATCCCTTCAAAAAAAGCCTCATATAACTGTGAAGGGTGTCTTTTAATATTGTCTATCAATACAAATTGAACAGACCAAGGTAAGTCAGTTGCTCTTCCAATAAGTTCTGAATTTATAAAATTTACAATTCTTCCAAAAAAAATTCCAATAGGTGCTGATAGCGCTACCAAATCTAAGAATATAAATTGATTAACTTTATGTTTGCTTGAAAATAGTTGAGATGCAACAATAACCCCTATTAAGCCTCCATGAAAGGACATTCCTCCATTCCACACCATTAGAATCTCAAAAGGGTTTTCTAAGTAATATTCTAAATTATAAAATAGTGCATAACCAATTCTTCCACCTAAAATTACACCTATAATTAGATATGTAATAAAGTCGTCAAATAGATCTAATATGTGCTTGTCTTTAATTAATTTTTTTTTACAGTATGTCCACCCCAATATAATTCCAACAATATAAGCCAACGAATACCATCTAATTTCTAATGAAAAAATATGAAAAGCAACTGGGTCAAAATTATTAATAAACATTTTTTAAAACTGAATATAAAATATATTATATTTTTATAAATTAATATATGTCAAAATCAAAATTTGTAATTAATGTTACTAAAAGGACCTAAATATACTCTATATTTTTTATCAGAAATTTTTTTAATTTTAAAATTTTTATTTTTATTATCCTTAATTATTATTTACTGATTGAAATTTGTCTTTCATATATTTCATCGTCCCAATGACTTTTTATGTATGAAAGAACAGAATCTATTTGCTTATCACTCATTTTATCATCAAAGCCAACCATCTTTCCTTTATAATTTTTTACCAAGTTGACAAATCCATGTTTAATTATGTTATGTAATAACTCATCTGAATGATGCCATGTGTGACCTGAGCCATTTAATGGTGGAGACAAATTGTGTCCATCCTTATCCTTACCTTTCCAATTTTTAGCTCCTGATAAATTGGGCATATGACAGCTTGCACAATACTGATTGTACAATAACTCACCTCTTGCAATGGCAATTTTTGAATCTCTTGTTATTGGATAGTGATTGCTAGCATTTGCAAATTGAATATTAAATAAAAATAAAACAAATACCGTAAGTACAAGTGGAAATTTCATAATTTTAAGATAAATCTATTTTTATTTGTACGATCTTAATTATTTCTTTTTGCGCTGAGGCTAAAGAGATTTTATTGCTTCATAGATTTTAGCTTTATCAGTTTGACCAATGCTCCTATATACTTCTTTATTATTTTTATAGATGACAATTGTTGTCCAATAAGCAATACTTAATTGTTTTGCTATATCTTTGTCTTTTGTTTGTTCAAAACTTAAAAAAAGAATGTCACTAAACTCTTTTTCAGCCTGATCTAAAAATTTGATTTGTTTTTTACAAGTTGTACAAGTTTCTTCCCATGAGTTGATAACAACAGTTTTTCCCTCTAATTGAGCCTGCTTAAATAAATCATTGGTGAATGTGGTACTTTTACTAACAGCATAAGCATTAAGTGTAATAAGTGTAAATAATAAAATTAGTAATTTTTTCATAAACTCAATATATATTTATTAATTTTAATTAGCAATTTTTTGAATAAAAACTTCTGCATTAGGTTTTATCATCTTTGTTGCAAAATAAGGATTATAGAAGCATGGTTTGGGCACGAGGTACGCCCCATAAAACTCTCCTACTTCTCTTTATTTATAATTTGGATTGTTGTTGAAATTGCACTCTCACAGACTGAAGAAATACTGCTACTGATATTTCAGTTGAACCAAATAACATACACATCACCATAACCTGATAGCGAACTGCTATCATCGGTGACACACCTGAAAGTATTTGTCCTGTCATCATTCCAGGAAGTGAAACAATACCGACCGCTAAAAGCATATTGGTAATGGGTATTAGAGATGTTCTTCTGAAACTGACTCGCTGGTGAATAAAAAATTTTTTAAATTACTCATGTTTCAGTCTAATAAATGAAAAAATTAAAAAAATATATATCAAAATTAATATAAAAAAGATTTTATTCCCATATAACATAAAAGGTGTGGATTTAACTAATTTACTCTCAGACAGCTCCACATATCCTGTTGATCCAAATTCTACTTTTTTTTCAATAACTCCCATAGGGTTTATAATTGCAGAAATCCCATTGTTTGCAGATCTAATTATATATTTTCCACTCTCAATTGATCTAAAAATACTATGTGAAAAATGCTGTTTAGGGCCTACAGAATTTCCAAACCAACCATCTTCTGAAATATTAATTATATAATCAAAATTATTATTTCTAGATAATTTACCTGAATAAATTATTTCGTAACAAATTAAAGGAAGTAGATTTAAATCAATTTTATTATTTTTTATATTCAGCGGAATCCTATTTTCTCCACTAGAGAAGGATTGATAATTATTAGTTACTGTTTTAAGGCCTATTAAACTAAGAATGCTTTCAAAAGGAGTAAACTCTCCGAATGGTACCAAATTAACTTTATTGTATTTTGCGATGAGATCTAGCTTATTGTTAAATATAGCCATTGAGTTATAAAATAAATCTTTATTATTTTTTGTCTCCATACTATTTAAACCCATGATGATTAAATCATCCTCACCAAAGTTATTTAAAAATAAGTTTTTATACACACTCATATCTCTTAAGTAACTGTCTGGAATAATCCCCTCTGGCCACACAAAAATTGTAGGTTCAATTTTTGTTGGGGCGCTTAGTTCTATAAGCTCATTAATTATTTTTAACTCATCTTGTTTTGAATAAAACCTATCTAGACTAATGTTTGATGATATTGCTTTTATTGTATAAGAGTTTTTTACACTTTCTAAATAATTAAAATTATCATTTTTTATTTGACCAAATATTAGAAACCCAGCAGACATTAAAATAAAAAAAAAACAAACCATAATTTCTTTTCTAGAGTTTCTTAAAATAAATAAAGCAGGAACGGTAAATAAAGAGATGCAAATTAAATTAAAAGAATAAGTTCCAATAATAGAAAGAATTTGAATAAAATAAATACTGTTTGAAAAACTAAATGCGATTAAATTCCAAGGAAAGCCTGTAAGTATAGAGCCCCTGACAAATTCAATTATTCCAAATAAAATTGAAAAAATAAAAAAAGAAATAATTACATTTTTTGAATAAAAAATTGAAAATAAATATGTCATTAAGCCATAAAATATAGCTAAAAAAGCTGGTAATAAAATTATAGCCACTGGGATTAAAAACTTAAAACTTTGATCAAAAGTTAATGAAATCACTATCCAATATAGGCTAAATAAAAAATATCCAAATCCAAAACACCACCCATATTTAAAAAAAGATTTATTGTTTGATGTTCTTTTTTTTTTATTAAAAATAAAAATAAAAAATAAGGAAAAAGTAATAAAATTGATTATAAAATAATTATATGGTGGTAAGCTGTAAGAGCTTATTGATCCTAAAGAAATAATATAAAGAGAATTTAAAAAGTTTTTTTTAAACAAGTTTGATAACCTTTGTTTCAATAGTTTTATAAATTTTTTCTTCTTCAATTAGCATGTCTTTAAAATCTTTTAATTTAATATGGTCATAACCTAATAAATGAAGAAAATCGTGAATAAAAATCTTAGTTACTTTACTTTTAAACTCCAGTGTACTTAAGCCTTTTGGTTTATTCATAAATTCATAACTAACAACAATGTCTCCAATATAGGTAATTTTTTATATTAAGTTTTTCATTAACTTTCCTTCATCTATAATCCAACCCTACTTGACCTTAAATTTAGTGTCTAGGTGATGGAATGATTGTCCCGATCCTGGTTAAAACTGCGCTATTCTTGGTCCTTTATTAGTAGAATAACACTTCCTGCATATTGGGCCTGAGTTAAGATTACCCTCATATTCCGTCGTGATTTGAGTATGAACTTGTTCGTGGTTCCCACAGTTAATACAACGGTCTATGGCTGGCTTGTCGTAACTCAAGTAATCATATTTTTTTTGAGATAATTTTTGCATAATATTTTTTGTAAAATAATTTTATTATATTTTTTTAAGAAAAGATTCATTTAAATGATCTTATCCAAGGAAATCTATTTTGATCTCACTAGCTTCGATTTTAGGGAATAAACTTTTTGAAATTAAAAATAAAAATAACGAGCACGTTCCTAATAATAAATAGTGAATAAAATAGATTACTTTACTTGAGAAAATTTTAATTAAAAAATGATTAA
>Ga0209830_10003201_pt1 | contig 12659 bp, 5 predicted proteins | sample ArcticOcean_MG_C_12_FD_187439 | JGI IMG/M metagenome (GOLD analysis project Ga0209830, IMG submission 187439) | Marine microbial communities from western Arctic Ocean - ArcticOcean_MG_CB8_130 (SPAdes) (version 2) | ecosystem: Environmental > Aquatic > Marine > Oceanic | place: Arctic Ocean...
GGTGGATAAATTTAATAGAATTTTTGTTTTGATTGGCGGCATCCTTCTTTGGAGTATTGCGACTGCTGCCCATGGTTTTTCAAGTGATTATTATAGTTTATTTGTCTCCCGTGCAGGGGTTGGTGCAGGTGAAGCCGCTGTAACACCAGCCTCGTGGTCTATTATTGCTGATTTATTTCGTCCTGAGGATAGAGCTTTCCCTATGAGCTTTTATCTTATGGGTCCCTACATTGGACAAGGTTTAGCTCTTCTCTTTGGTGGATTGGTCATACAGCTTTATACAGTACCAGTTGAAATTCTTGGTTTTACTCTTCAGCCTTGGCAAATGATTTTTCTTCTTATTGCTATACCAGGATTTATTTTATCTTTTGGTTTAGCTTTTCTGGCTGATCCCCAAAGAAAGGGCATCATTAATAAAGAAAAACAAAAGGATGAGTCTTTTGTCGATGTTATTGCCTATATTAAGAGTAAATTCTCTGCTTACTTTACTCTGATGGTTGCAGCATCATTTATAGTTGTTCTTCTTTACACCTTTCAGGCGTGGGTTCCGACCTACATAGCGAGAGTCCATGGCTGGGATTTATCAAGGGTAGGATATCTCTTTGGTATTGTGACCTTAATATCAGGTTCTTTAGGCGTCCTCTCAGGACCAGTTCTGGAAAGGTTTTTAGACAGAAGAGGTTTTAAGAATTCAACACATGCAGTTTTTCTTATTTCAGCATCAACCTTGGCAGTTATTCCGCCTTTAACATTTTTATTCGTCACTGAAGATTTCATTCTTCCAGGAATGTTTGTGATAAGTTTTTTTATTACTCTTCCTATGGCTTGTTTTGCCTCTGGATTACAAAAGATGACTCCTCAAAACTACAGGGGTTCTATCTCAGGTCTTTACGTATTCATAATGAATATTGTTGGCTTAAGTCTTGGACCAACAGTTGTTCCTTTTTTTACAAGTGTTATTTTCCAAGATGATATGTCCATCAATCTGGCGCTAAGTTATACATTTTTAATTTTTGGCCCAATCTCTTTTGCAATTTTCTTTTTAGGAAGAAAGTCACTTAACAAAGCGTTGCTTGATAACCAATAATATAATGGATTTTAATAGGTTTGGTGGAGCCAGACGGGATCGAACCGACGACCTCCTGGTTGCAAACCAGGCGCTCTCCCAACTGAGCTATGGCCCCACTGATAAACTCTTATAGGGCAAGAGAGAAAATACCTCAACAGGAAATATTAATTAATGGTGTAAATCTTTTGTATAGCCAGATATTGTTTTTGTAGTGAGGCTTTTAGGAATTTCTTTTGATGTTTTAAAGGTCTTTAAGAAATAATCAGCCAATAGATTTGTTATGCCCCAGTTATAATTTTCATTATGAAAATGATGCTGCATGTGCGCTTCTTTTAGATTTCTTCCTATACTGGTTATGGGTTTATATTGCTTTGAGTGATGAGCCAAATGGACCCACTCATAGAAAAGGTAATATAAGAAAGTAGAAAAAATTGGAACGAGAGCATTTAGAAAGCTCAAGCAAAGGATCGAATAAAATATATAAGTTTGAACAAATAAAGATACGATTGCAAGCGAGGGAGCAAATTGTAGGCTGATGTTATCTGGTTCCGCATGATGCCCATGGTGAAGTTTGATTTGAAATTTTTTTATCCATCCATCCTGCGTTGTTAATTCTTTATGAAGAATAAATTTATGTGCATACCATTCATAAAAAGGAGCAAAAATAATTGCCAAAAACATTAGAGGCCATTTACTCCAAAGCTCAAAATAATTCACAATCCAACCTGAAAGAATTGAAAATACAATCAGAAATCTAATTGTGTTGTGCCTAAAGAAAATTTGAAAAATGTTGAGCAATTAAATTCTTTTTATCATTAGTCCCTCAAAAAAACAGGTACGTTTTTTGAGGATTCGGTCTCAGAAAAATAGTATCCACCTATATTAAAATTTATAAGGTCTTCTTCTTTTTGAATTTTATTTCTTAGTATCCATGATGCCATTAAGCCCCTAGCTTTTTTTGCATAGAAACTTATAATTTTATACTTCCCCTTTGAGAGATCTTTGAATGCTGGTGATATAATATTTGCACTCTTTTCTAAGCTCTTCACGGAATTAAAGTATTCGTTAGAAGCTAGGTTTAAAATAGTATTTGATTTAATTAACTCAAGATCTTTTAAAATTTGATTTGTTATATCATCACTCCAAAATTCATAGAGATTCTTAGTATTTGATATTTTCAATTTGGTTCCCATCTCTAAACGGTAGGGCTCTATTATATCAAGCGGCCTCAATACGCCATATAAACCTGATAATAGCCTCAAGTGGTTTTGAGAATAATCCAAATCTTTTTTTTTGAACTCTTCAATATTAAGACCTTGGTAAACATCACCCTTAAAAACAAAAATAGCTTGTTTTGAACTTGGTGATTCCTTTCTTGAACCTTTCCATGATTTGTATCTATCGCTATTTAGTAGGGCTAGTTTTTCACTAATATTCATTAAATTTGAAATTTCCTCCGGTTTTTTATTTTTGAGGGTTTTTATCAAATTCTTTGATTTCGAAAGAAAATAAGGTGAACTAAAGGAGGGACCTTTAATTTTTGTTTCATAATCCAATGTTTTGGCAGGCGAAAGCAATATAATCATAATTGTATTATCTCAATCTAATTTATTTTATTCAATAGGTAATTTTAAAAATAAATAATTTATATATTGTTTTTTCAATTTGCTTTCAAAAATTCACTTATTAGACCTATGTATTTTAATTCCATCAACATACCTTTACGATAAGAGTTAATAGCTATATTAAGTAGTAAATTACTTAAAAACATTATATAACAAATAAATATAACAAATAAAAAAATTATGTAATTAACAAATAAGTAACAAAAAAATTTCTGGGGAGGAATTTATGACAAAATTATTCAATCTTTCATTAATCGCTTTTGCCTTAATCTTTGGATTAAATGCAGGAACAACATCAGCTCAAGAAACATCAGCTCAAGAAGCTGAAACCCCTTCAAGTCGACTTAGTATTGAAGAGATTGTTGTTACTGGAACAAAAAGAGATATTTCTCAACAAGATGTTCCGATTGCTGTATCAACCATAACGGCAAAGCAACTTGATAATACTTTTCGAAGCGATGTTTTTGCTTTGGGGCAATTAGCTCCAAATGTAACTTTAACGCCTCAAAATGGCTTTAACGCTATAGCTGGTGGTATGAGAGGTACTGGATTTAATTCTATTTTGGTTACTAAAGATCCTTCTGTCGGTATGATCGTTGATGATTTTGCATTTAATCACGTTCAGTCCCAGGCAATTGAAATGTTTGATATAGAGCAAGTTGAAATCTTTCGTGGTCCTCAAGGAACATTATTCGGAAAAAATACAACTGGCGGCGCGATTAGTTTTACAACAAAAAAACCTGTTTTAGGCGAAACATTTTTTGATGTTGCGGCAACATATGGCCAATACAGCACAAATGATGCTGCTATAGAAAAGTTTAATGCAGCTGTAAATTTCCCAATTGGTGATAAAATGGCTGTTAGGATATCTGTCATTCAAGATCAAGAAGAGGGCTATTACACAAATGATAAGCCTTCTGGAAGCATTATCTCTATTGGAGGTCCTGGTTCTAATGCTCTTTATAGTCAAGGCGGTCAAATTAATGATAAAGGAACAACACAAAATGCTGATGGAACTTTCACTTCAGTAGGTAATGGTGGAAAAATAGGCGGCAAAGATGTAACTGCAGCTAAAATCAAGATTCGATGGGAGCCTAGTGATTTTTATCGTGCAGACTTTACTTACGAATATTTAGATGATGCAAGTGATGCAGTGGCAACTTCAAATGATACACCTGGCGGAGGAGCGGAAGCTTATTTATTCCCTATTCTTGGTTTTCCTGGATATCAAGATGGACCCACACCTGGCAATCCTTTTAGTTCAGGTGAGTCACAAACTTGTAATACCTTTACATGTATTGGAAGAGGTCATGCTGTTGAAGCGGAAGGTATTTATTTAACTCAAACATTTAATTTTGATAAATATACCTTAAAATCTATTACTGGTTTCCGTGATCAAGATGAAATTCTCAATAGTACATATGTTGGCGAAGCTTTTACATCTTTATATGATGCTTCTAGAAATACCAAAAGAGAGCAAACCCAACAAGAGTTTAGACTTACTTCTAATTTTGATGGTGCCTTTAATTTTGTAGCTGGAGCCGCATATTATGAAGATAATTTAGAGTTTGTTGTTTTTGGCAATCTTGGCTTTATAGACCTTATATCACCTGCTGGTACATCAGGCGCTTTACAATTTGCAAATGTTGCTGAAATTCAAGCATCTGCGCAAGACAGAGAAACTACGGCTTTTTATATTGATGCAACATATGATATCAGTGATCAGTTAAAACTAACTGTTGGAGCTCGTCATACTGAGGATGAGAAAAGTTTTTCACGTCAACAATATGCTGCTGACGGTGCCAGTTTTGCCCTAATCTTTACTCCTGATCAGTATCTTGGTCCTTGGACTAATCCTCTTCCTAAAGAAGGTTTTGGTGTAAATATCAATGATAGCAAAGATTTTGAAGGTGATACATGGCGTGTTGTTTTAGATTATCAATTAGATGATGACACAATGGTCTATGGTAGTATTGCAACAGGTTTTGTTTCTGGTGGATTTACTGAAACTTGTGGCTCAACCTTTACATGCCAACCATATAATGATGAAGAAAATATCAATTTTGAGTTTGGATTTAAAGCTGACAGAATGGACGGTAGGCTTAGAATTAATGGTGCCATCTTCCAAACTGAATATGAGAATTTACAAAGAGATTCTGTAAAAATTCGTCTAGTTGGAGATACTCAATTTCAAGAGACTGCTTCAGTCAATGAAGGTGAATCAACAGCTACTGGATTTGAAGTTGAAGTTCAGTATCTAGCAACTGAAAATCTTCGTATTGACGGCTTTATTGGATTGCTAGATCATGAATATGATGAGTATTCTCCGGGTCTTGATGCAGGAACTCTAACGGTTGGTGCACCATCTGGTGTTACAATCAATCCTGATTTATCTGGTTTGAGTGTTCCGTTTTCTCCTGAAACTACAGCAGGTCTTTCTTTGACTTATTTTCAAGATCTCCAATCAGGTGGAACAATTACTTATAACGCAAGTATGAATCACCGAAGTGAGATGGAAATAAATCCACTCCCTGCTAATGCAACTGGCGGTACAGCTGAAAATCCAGTGATTATGCAAAAAAGAAATTCACAAGCTGAAGAACGTACCTTGGTAAATGGATTTATTACTTGGGATGTGAATGAAACTGTTTCTTTAACGCTTTGGGGTAATAATCTCACAGATGAAACTTTCAGAATATCTGCAAATCCTGTTGGAACGCTATGGAACTTTGTTCGTCATGGAGCACCAAGATCTGTAGGTGTGAAGGCTGAATTTAACTTTTAATTAAGAGTTTTGTAATTTAAAGAACCCCGCTTATTGAGTGGGGTTTTTTTATTAAAAAAACTTTAATTATTGGGTTTCAAAACCTTTAACATCAATATTAGTAAATTCAATTTTATTTCAAAAATTTTACCTAATTAACTCAATGTACTGGATGGACTGTTTAAAAATTTCTTGAATTTACTTTTACTATAAGAGATAATGTGTGACTTAAAGTGACATTATTACTTTAAAATATTATATAATTAACAAAAAAATTTCTGGGGAGGAATTTATGACAAAACTATTTAACCTTTCATTAATCGCTTTTGCTTTAATCTTTGGATTAAATGCAGGAACAACATCAGCTCAAGAAGCTGAAGCGCCTTCTAGTCGACTTAGTATTGAAGAAATAATTGTAACAGGAACAAAGAGAGATATAAGTCAGCAGGATGCTGCGATTGCTATTTCTACATTAACATCACAACAAGTTGATAATCTTTTTGCTAGTGACCCTAGAGCTCTCGGAGCTTTAGTTCCTAATTTAACACTAACTCAACAAACAGGCTTCCATGCTATTGCTGGTGGTATGAGAGGTAGTGGTAAAATAACTATTCTTCTTACCGATGATCCTTCCTTAGGTTTTGTTGTTGATGAATTTGGATTGAATCACGTTCAATCACAATTTGTTGAAATGTTTGATATAGAGCAAATAGAAGTTTTTCGTGGTCCACAAGGAACTTTATTTGGTAAAAATTCAACAGCTGGTGTTATTTCCATTACATCCAAAAAAGCTGTAATTGATGAATATTCTGGAGAATTTTCAGTAACTGCTGGTCAATATGATTGGAATGAAGGTAGTAAAAATAAATTTAAATTAGCTTTAAATGTTCCTATCGTGGAAGGTAAATTAGCAATGAGAGTTGCGGCTATTTGGGATAAAGACCAAGGCTACTTTACCAACTCAAAACCTGCAGGTGAATTTCCAGGGCCAACAACCTTTAACCCCACTGCTTCATGGCCACAAGATAGAACTCCTCTAGTAGGCGTCGGCGACGGCGGTGATCTTGGTGGTAGAGATGTTATGGCTGCTAAAATTAAATTTAGATATGAAAGTGAAAGCTACTCTAATGATTTAATTTTTGAGTGGTTAAAAGATGATTCTGCTGCTCCTGGTCATGTTAATGAATCTAATTTAACAGATGATCCTTCAATTTTATTACCAATGCTTGGATTTCCAGGAATTGGCATGAAAGCTACTAATTGGGGTGGTAAATCTTGGGATAACCCACTTGCTACAGGTGAACCAGGAAATGTACAATGTAATGGTACTATGGCTATTTGTAAGGGTCACCGAGTTGATGCAACTGGTATTTATTTTAATCAGACATGGGATCTTGAGAATTATTCTTTAAGATCTATTACTGGTTGGAGAACTGAAGAGCAATCTTTAGCTAGTTCATACAGTGGTGAAGCTTTCATCAGTTTGTATAATGCTTCAAGGAATACAAAAAAAGAGAACTGGCAACAAGAAATCAGATTAACTTCTGAGTTTGACGGACCGTTTAACTTTACAGCTGGTGCAGTTCTTGCAGAAGAAACTTTTTGGTTTTCAGCTCATCAAACAATTGGTCTACAATGGTTCTTTGGTGTTCCAGATTATATTCATGATGATTATGTAAATGACCAAGCACACCAAGCTCGTAAGACTTCTGGTATATACTTTGATTTTTCATATGATATCAATGATGATATGACTTTTTCTGCGGGTATCCGTCAAACAAAAGACGAAAAATACTTCCGTAAAGAGCAAGGTGCTGGCGCCCCTAATGCATTAGGAAGAGCTGGTAACCATTTAAGTACTCTTGGTTTAGATACTTCAGTTGATGAAGCGCCAAGATTCTGGGTCGATATTCCTTGTGAAAATAGAAACATTTGTCTCTCTTCAGATAATGAATGGGATGAAATGACATATAGAGCTGCACTTGATTATCAATGGACAGAAGAAGTAATGGTCTATCTATCATATGCAACAGGATTTATCGGTGGTGGTACTGCTGAGACTTGCTCAACACAATTTTCATGTAGTAATCCTTATAATCCTGAAACTAATGAAAGTTTTGAAATTGGTATGAAGGGAGATTTTCTTGATAATCGTTTAAGATTAAACGTTGCAATATTTAATGTAGAGTTTACAGATCTTCAACGTAGTCAAGTTGTTCCTCTTCCGGTTGCTCCTTTCCAAGAAACAGTTCTTATCAATTCTGGTACTTCTACCAATCGCGGTATTGAGATTGAACTTAATTATCTTATTACAGATAATCTTCGTTTAGATGCGCAATTAGCTACTCAAGATAATAAGTATGATGAATTTGCTTGGGATGAGTTACCTAATGACGGTATTGATAAAATAACAGACTTTAGTGGTCTAACACTTCCTTTCTCACCTGAATTAAGTTGGGGAATTGGTTTAACTTATGATCAAGATTTATCAAATAATAATGGTTCAATTACATGGAATGTAAATGCAAACTATCAAGACGAAGCAGATACATCACCTGGTAATTTACCTCGTACTCAAATGATGGACTATACAATGATCAATGCACACGCAACGTGGAGAGACATTGAAGATAAATATTGGGTAACTGTATATGGTAAAAATTTAGGCGATGAGATCTATAGAACTGGTGCTAACTACGTTGGTGGTACATGGCTCTTTACTTCTTATGGCTCTCCAATGGAATATGGCGTAGAAGCCGGAGTTCGTTGGTAACTTAAGTTATTAAATAGAATATTTAAAACCCCGTTTTTTGAGCGGGGTTTTTTTATGCTTATATTTTTGTTAGGTAGATCCTGTTCCTGGAATGCTGACATTAACAAATTCTATTTGACCTGCCCTTTATTCAATACAGGAATTATAGATTGCTTTATTGTTAAACAAATTATTTTCCTTCGAACCTTAAAGTCTTTTCTCCGATTCGATTAGTTTGTAGTAGGACTAGAATTTTTGCGGGTTATTTTTTGTATTTTTCTATAAATTTATCAATTGTCTGATGAAAGTGTCTAACTCTTATCTCTTGTTCACAGAGGATTCCGCCTTTAAAGCTATCTGATTTTGAACCCCGTTGCATCGTTTCCATGTTAGATCCGTCTTGCGCTAAAACATTATTAAAGACAGGAGGAAAGGTTCCCTCAAATGCTTCATCATAAAGCTCTGGACCATTACCCTTATAAACTTTATGAGGCCTACGAGGAGGTAATTCATTATTATCAGTATTATTGATTAGAATAAAAAAATCATAATAACATTTATCTGGATCAGTTGGGTGTGGTCTGTATCTGAAAACATTTCCAGCTTCAGGTTTATTAGTGAAAACAGCACTTGGAAAGAAAAAATAATGATATTGATGAACAAGCTGTTCATCATTCATATCCTTATAGTATTTTATATTATTTTCTTCAGCTCTTCTCCTCTCTATATAATGAAGGTGTAAATCTTTGGCAGCTCCTTGAAAGTCATCATCAATTTCACCCATCTTACCGATTTGTGCATCTCCCATCATTTCAGTTCGAAGCGGGGTAAAAGTATCTCTGTCCCCTACAACCTCGCTAACAGTTGAATTAAAATTAATCATACGTGAATGATTACCAGAAATTTCAATTGGCACATCATGACCTTCTCCAAATTGAATCATGTCTGGATGAAGAGCTGTAAAATGATAGCTTTCATTAAATGCATCAACAGCATGCTTCCAATTACCATTCCATTCAAATGTTTGATAATCAATAAGGGCCCAATTTTCAAAATCATAGCTCTCTAGGTGCCCACCATAATCGGATAGATAATCTTTAAGCGGTATACAACTTGGGTCCATATTAAGCCAAAGCCAACCTCCCCAGGTATCAATTTTCACTTCCTGCAATCCTAACTCATCACTAGGAATTCCATTCTTAAATTGTTTATATAATTCCGGTGCAAAAATAGAATTCAACGTTCCATCGTTATTCCATTTCCATCCATGGAAAGGACATGAAAAAGCATCTAGCTCGCCAGACTCAAGGGTACAGAGTTGATTTCCTCTATGTTGGCATACATTATAAAAGGCTCGGATTTTACTATCATTACCTCGTACAATTATAAATGACTCCTTGCCAATTGAATGTGTAATAAAAGATCCATCAAATTCTAACTCAGATTCTCTATGAACTATTTGCCATGTTTTAGTCCAAACGGAATCCCATTCTTTTTGCATAAATTCTCTAGAATAAAACCTTTCCCCATCTAATTTCTCATGACCTAAGTCTGGTATTGGTTTTCTTGGGATAAATGGTTCTGCTTTAAAATCCCTTTTTGTAGGATTATCTCTTTCAATAAAATCTTTTTCTATTTTCGCCATTATTAATTTCTCTAAATTTATTTACTAATTAACATTCATAACTAATAAACTGTCAATATAGCTTTTTATATTTCATGCGCACCTTAGCGGATGACAAAATAATACTCACCGGTGCGGATGAACTTATAAAGAAATATTGAAATATCTAATCTTCGCCAATATTATTAGTTCAGTTTAATAAATTTTCTAACTTTAATTATTTTTTTGCTACCCAGTTTTTAATTATAATTAAGGTTAGTTTTTTGGGAGTGACTGTAATGCGTTTATATAAATTTAATCTTTCTTTAATATTTTCATTTTCTTTGTTCCTCGGGGCTGTTTCTACATACTCGCATGCTCAAGATGAAGAAGCATCTTTTGGTCTTGAAGAAATTATTGTTACTGCTCAAAAAAGAGAGCAAAATATTAATGATGTTGGTATGACCATCGATGTTGCAACTGGAGATGCTCTTAAAACAGCTGGTGTAACTGATACATTTGATATTGGTAAGTTAGTAAGTGGTTTTTCCGCAAATATGAATTATTACGGATCCCCTATATATACAATTCGAGGCATTGGTTTCCAAGATACAGCTTTAGCTTCACCACAAACAGTAAGTGTAAGTATTGACCAAATGCCAATACCATTTGCACCTATGGCAAGTGGTGCAATTCTTGATGTTGAAAGAGTTGAGGTTCTAAAAGGTCCTCAAGGTACTCTTTTTGGAATGAATACAACAGGTGGTGCTATCAATTATATTGCGAATAAACCTACAAGAGAATTTGAAGGTGGTTTTTCAATTGGTGCAGCTAGTTTTGGTGAAATTGATGTTTCAGGTTATTTAAGTGGGCCTTTGAGTGAAACACTAAGTGCAAGAGTTGCAGTAAGGTCAATTACTTCCGATGGTCATTACTATTCATATACTGAAAATAAAGGTGCTGGCCCTAATCCAATGTGGGCATCAAGAGGTGATAACTATACTTGGGACGATGAAAAAGGTGCTAAAGATTTCTTAAATGCAAGATTATCTCTTTTATGGGAGCCAAGTGAGAGCTTTACTGCTTTATTAAGAATTGATAATTGGTCCGATGGTGGTGACTCCCCAATGCCACAATATCAAGCTTCGTGGGCTAGAGGACCAGGTGAATTCCCCCCTCTAATACAAAACTATCCTTTGCCTCCAAATGATAATCGTGCATCAGATTGGGGCCCATGTGTTAATTCCAAGAGAACTGGTAATGAAAATAATGAAACAGGTAATCTTGATGTTTTCGGCAATCCTGAAAATCTTGGTAATCAAAATTGGAATGAGTGTACTCAAAATGAAAAAGATAACGAATACACCGCTGTAAGTTTAAGAATGGATTGGGACTTAGGTAACAATATGACTCTTACTTCTTTGACTAGTATTAGTGATTATGATCGTGAAGAAGGTCTTGAGGCTGATGGAACTATTTACCAAAATTATGAAGTTCATCTCCTCGGTGAAGTTGAATCACAATTCCAAGAGTTAAGATTATCCGGAACATTTGGTCAAACAGGAAACTGGGTGATTGGAACCAACTACGAGAGTACTGAAACAAAGGATGATTTCCTTGCATCATTTGGTTACGCAACTGTTGTTCCTTATACATTTTTTACTGTCATTCCTTTTGGACCTACAGTTACTTTTAATAATCAAGAAACAGATACCACCTCATTCTTTGGTAGCGTAGATTTTTCTGTTAACGATAATTGGGCTGTTACTTTGGGTGCTCGTTATACTGAGCAAGAAAGAGAATCAGTAATGAGTAACCAAGACAGTGGCGACGGTGTAAATGCTACTTTTGGTAATCAAATCATTACTTATAATCAGATGTTAAGTGGCCAACCTGTTATCGGTGGTAATGCCGTTGCTGGTGGTTCTTGGGTTGCCTCTCAAGAGTACCCATTCTACACATCTGAAAAGGGTTTTGCGCGTGAACTTAATGAAGATAATTTTTCTTGGAAACTTGGAACAACATATAGTGGAATTGAGGATGCTTTATTTTGGTTTAATTTAACGAAAGGATTTAAATCAGGATCATTCCCTACAATTGGAGCCACAACAACGCTTCAATATAACCCAGTAGTTCAAGAAGAAATCTTAGCTTATGAGCTTGGTGGTAAAATAAGTATGTTAGACAATCGTATGCAATTAAATGCTGCAGTTTTCTATTATGATTATAAAGATAAGCAAGTAGTTGGTTCAACGCCAGATCCTATTTTAGGACCGCTACCTACACTTATTAATGTTCCTGATGCAGAAGTTACAGGTATAGATGTATCTATTGAATGGTATCCAATGGATGGATTAAGAATTGCGCCATCATTTACTTATGTAGATTCAGAAGTTGGCCAATATAGAAATTGGGATACTTTTGCTGGTGGTGCTAATTCAGGATCAAAAAATTTCACAGGGCAACCATTCCCTCATACACCTGAGATTTTTGGAAAAATTGATGTGCAATACTCATGGGATCTTGAGAATGGATCAACTATGTACGTTGGTGCTAATATGGATTACCAAGATGACACAACCGCAGGCTTCGTTGATACTTGCCAAGAGCCTGGTGTACCTTGTACAAGTGATTTAGTTGATTTACGGGGTAACCTGACCGATCTTCCAATAAATTCTCGTACTTTAATTGATATTAGAGCGGGCATTGGCTTCGGAGAATGGCAAGCTCAAATATGGGGAAGAAATATAACGGATGAGTATTATTGGACGCAGTCACAGAGTACAAATGATACAGTTATGCGTTGGACTGGAATGCCGAGAACTTACGGAATATCTCTAAGTAGA
>Ga0209830_10003202_pt1 | contig 12654 bp, 5 predicted proteins | sample ArcticOcean_MG_C_12_FD_187439 | JGI IMG/M metagenome (GOLD analysis project Ga0209830, IMG submission 187439) | Marine microbial communities from western Arctic Ocean - ArcticOcean_MG_CB8_130 (SPAdes) (version 2) | ecosystem: Environmental > Aquatic > Marine > Oceanic | place: Arctic Ocean...
TCTCTTCTTTTTCTACGATTTGCGTGTGATCCTTTACTTCATTAGAAGTACAATCAAAGGCATCTGTCATTCATAGTTGGTTGATTAACAAAGTTTGTTCTATGATTGATTATCCTTTATCCATTGTATTCGCATGAATTATTTCAGCTTTTATATCTTCATCTGTCTTTTTACTATTTTTTAATAGAGACTCTTCGTTATTAGACAACATAGCAAATGGATTGATAAAAAAGCATTTAAATTAATCAAAATCTTTTCCCATTGTTGTATTTCTAAACGACAGTTCATCGATTGAGCATATTTTTTTATAAATTTAATGCTTCAACTCTCCCTTTTTTTATACATTCCCACCCCTGAATTTATTAACTATAAATATGCAATGGTCCCAAAATTTTGATCCAAAGTGCATTTAGCATAGTCTAAATAATCTTACGTGATTCTCATTACATCTGGTTGATACATCAATTGTCACAAGAAATGCATGAATTGAGCCTTCATTCCTAAGCTTTATAATCATATCATTAAGATACTTCCCATCCTCAAGCGCATTTTCGTTTAATCCTGGAGTATCAAACACCTTAATTCTGATATTTTTATTTAAATAAAAAGCACCAGTATGTTATGTTGTCGTAGTAGAGCCTGCTGCGTCGAAGTTATGACCCACTGCGAAAATGTCCGTTTCGTATTCTGTCATAAAAGCTTTTATACCCTTAAAAAGATGAGTAGCAAAACAGCTTTTACCATCTCCAATCTATCCAATTATAGCAACCTTTAATATTTTCGATTCTGTTTATTTCATTTATTTATAACTTGTTTTTTAAAAATATTATCCTTGTCCGTGTTTATATAGTGTTTTTTGTTTTTAAATTTATGGGTCTTGTAATTGATTTAAAAATATAAAATATTTAATTTATATTTAATTTTAATATTTGTAATTTTCTAAATCTTGTATTATTTTTGATAACAATTAAACATTCTTTATATTTTTGAATTTTAAATATAATGCACATATGATTAATTAATACTTAAGTCTTCAATACTTTAAATCTAAGTTGTACCTTCCAGAAAGTGGATAGAAGAAGGTTTCTATGTAAGACCAGTTACCGCCATTTTAACCTTATATATATTAACATAGCAATAATAATTTAAATATTTACACATCAAAAAAATGAAAATTACTCATTACATTAAATATTAATTACTTAAGGACATAATATTAATGTCTATTTCTTATTATTAATGAATATAAAATCAAAATATAATTGAATTTAAGAAAAAATATACGGGGTTGGTGCTGAAGTAAAAAATTAATGGGTTGTGGTTGGGGTTGGGGTCATTTTGACAAAATAAGCCGTGTAGCAGGGTTTTTCCTGTAGAGAAAGTAGGGTCAGGGGGAAATTGCACAGATTTGTGCAATTTTCCCCGGACTGGGTTTTCATATAAAAAAGGTGTAGAAAACATCGGTATGAAATTAAGTCTCGGGTTTGAAATTAGTTAATTCCAAATCATTTTGAACAAATTAAGATATTTTATGAAATTCTATATTTTCTCAATTTAAGATATTTTCTCAATTTAAGATATTTTCTCAATTTAAGATATTTTCTTAATTTTAAATATTTTTATAAAAATGTATCAAATATAGCATGAAAAACAAACAATTTTAAAATTTATAATGAAAAATTTTAAAATCTAATTTTAATTTTATAAAATTATTTTACATAAATTTATTTTAAATAATAAAATTAAAGAAATTCAATATTTTTTATATATTTTTAATAAAAAAAACAAATTTTAGAGACCTTTCATAATTATTCAAATTTACTTAAAAATTAAAATCAAGGTAAGGACTAAGACTTCTTCTCTTTTTCTTCATCCTAAGACTTCTTCTCTTTTTCTTCATCTAGACATTAGTCTTCTTTTCCTTTTTCTTTCTCTGGACATTGTTCTTTTATGTGAATCATCATGTCATGCTACTAAGACTTCTTCTCTTTTTCTTCTTTTTGCTTCTTCATCTCATTAAAATGCTCAGGTAATCCTTTCCAGCCAGCAAGCAAAAGCACTTCTTTCCAAAAATCAAATTCATCATCCTCTTTCTTATCCAATTCCTTCTCTTTCTTCTTTTCTTCATTCTCTTCTTCTGTTGTCCCTTCCTCTTCCTTCTTTTCCTCCATGACCTTTCCATTTTCATTTTTTACATCATCTTTTAATTTTTTCTACTTTTTATCCTCAATCACTTGTAAAAATTGTGAAACCAAACTTTCAGATGATTTATCTACTGGTGACTTAATATAAATATCATATTCACCGACACTTTATTAAATAGGAAACATTTCTTTTAATTCTTTTTTATCATACAAGTCCGTTAAGTTAAACGTCTTTTTTTGCTTTTTGGATTATTGGTTCATTTTATATTAGAAATTATATATACTATATATTCTTAATTTTAATTAAAACAGTAAAATATTAAATTATTTAAGATACAATTTTATATTATTCAATCAATTAATCAAATCAATCACTAGTAAAATCTTCTTCATAAATTTTATACTTAATTTTAGTGAATATTGTTGTTTTTAAATACTATTCAATATTATTAATTTCTAAATATTTATTATATTACATTTTACTTAAACTATAAATAAATTTATAACACAAATTCATGGAAAATAGAAATAAACAAAAACAATCTCTTAAACTAATAAAATAAAAAAAGGCTCTAAAAAAGAAAATCAAGAAAATAGAAGTACTAAAGCTAGAATAAAAACAAATAAAATTACATATAAAATGTGTAAATAAAATTAAATAAGCTGTTTTTAATAATACCTAAAAGGAAGAAAGACAAAAGAAACTTAACGAATAATAATAAAATATATAATAAATCTAATCTGAAATTGATTCTGAAGCATAATAAATTAATGAAATAGATGAATAAAATAGATAATTGGATTAATAATTTACAGATATATTCGCTGAAGTGGAAGACATTTTAAAAGCATAATATTTGAAGGAATGAACTGATATTATTCTATTCATATTGTGTATATTGATTACTTTAGCTTATGGTTGTTATCTTTTCAGATTTATTTCTTTTCAAAATTCATTATCTATTTATACTCCAAGTGAAAATATTTGATGATTTTAGTCGGTTTATAATTTGATAATTTGATAATTTGATATGTAAATAAATTTAGATAATTAATTTTTAAATAAATTTATAATCATATATAAAAAATCCAGTTAAATTTTAAAGCATAAAAACATATAAAGAATTAATACTTAAGATAAGTATCAATGTATAAATTGTTCATTAGTAAGTTTAGACTATAATGTGAATACATTTTATAGTTTCACTGGAAATTAGCCAGGTACCCAATCACAGCTTGTGCACTCATTTTATCTAAGAATCAAAAAGTATTTGTCAAAGAATTCTAAAACATTCATTTTTTCATACATTAATTATTACATGTATTCACTCCAAACAGCTTCCCAATCAATTGGAGTAACATATTCAAGATTTGTGTGTGTCTTAGGTTTTCTACAATAATGCTAGACTGAGTTATCAACAAATACCAAATTTTTGCTTTGTTTTTTAACCGAAAATGTGTTGGTTTTGATCCACTTTTTATACTTCCCATCGACATCATTTTCAAGTTTTGACTTGAAAAATATGTTGCCCCTCTTACTTTGATCCTCATCGGTATATATTTTTTTATGAAAATATTTAATTCTACATGTCTCATCTGTTTTTTAAAGTATCCATTTCAAATACATTATAATAATAAGAGGATTAATTATTATTTCTCTTTTTGGAAACTTTCGCATGTTATGTATTCCAATAATACTAAGAGTTCTTATATTCACATTTGTAGTGGTAAATCTAAAGTCCCCAAAGTATTCCCACATCTCTTCTGGGTATTTGAAAGATTTTAAACAATTCAATTAGTGTAAGTAGTAAAGATTTTCATACGTTATTTACTTCTTTGGATTTAACATTATTTTAAAAATGGCACCTATTTAAGCTTCACTAAAAACGTCCTGGATTTTATTTTCACATGGATATTTTATTATTTGTTTGTAATGAGTGCAAGTATTTTTTAGGAATCTGAATACTTCATGTTAGCAACATCTTAATTTTTTACCTAGACCATCAAAATCAAACATCTTAGGATTTTATTTAGTTAAATATTATAGAGCTATTTATTTTATTTTTGCTACATTTTTCACACGTTTATATTGTTTAGTTATATTTTTAAGTGTTTATTTTACTGTCTATTCATTCATCATAATAATATCGTCTTATAAATAGTGTTTAAATTAAAAAATCCAATGATTAGGATTTAGTAACAATAGACATTCCAACATATATGTCTTAGAAACTACCGGTACTCTTTGATTTTTTTTCCCAATAAATGGGCTAGATATTTTCGTTTGGTAGTAACTCACGTCTGGTGCATAAAATGGATACATTTCTATTTATTATTTATCTATTTCTTTATCACATTTTAATTATAATTTCAATTATTAGTCATTCATTCCTTTTACTTACAATTTAACTAAAAATCGAAGATTTTATATATCGATATACTCTACTATTTTACCTGATAAATTCACACCTCCAATTGCTTCACTTGTACCAAATTCAATTTTTGTTTTTTATTAAAATACTAGACATGCCAAGGGTTTATGTATATCATCATAGTAGATGAATTAGTCGAGCGCTTTTTTGTGGAAAACGAATGTATCTTTATCAGGTGTATATAATTTTTGTAATTAACTTTTATGAACTTTAAATAGTTTTTTAACCCTATTTTCACAATTAAGCACATGTTCAGCCATTTGCTCTTCTAATGTACTGATATTTGATTCAAGGAAATATTTATTATTATAAAGTTCTGAATCTCTCTCAAATAATTATGCATAATGATTTGACAAGGTCTATTGGCTTTAACAAAACATACGCCTAAAAAGCTCGACGAAAAAAGCACAGTTAAGCTTTCCTTTATCGTTAAGGTATTTGAAATAAACTCCACCATATCGTTTTTCTTCGAGCATTGTTTGTTTTAATCTATTTATTTGATCCAATAATTAATTCATTTATTCTATTCTACCTATTGGCTTCTCTTCCATAATTTACTCGGTGAATTTATCTGGTATACGTACTCCTCCAACTTTTTTGAAACTTTTCACTGTTTTGACTTATTTGTCAAGCCATCATTTTTCTAACGCTATCCTATCTTTTTATCTCTACAATACTGATTTGTGTTAGTAATAATCTATTTTCTATTATTCGATCTATTATTTTTCTTCTTCTTCCATTTTTTCTTAATCGTCTGACAAATCGTCATCAGAATATGATTCCTATTATTTTTAGTATTATTTATCAATTCTTTTCAACAACTCTTCTGAATAGTGATTCATATTTATTAAATGCTTATAAAATATAAAAATATAATTGTGATTTAAAATTTAATGTATTTATGAGATAAAATATATTTATGAGATAAAATATAAATTATCAATAAAACAAAGAGTTACGAGCAAATATTTGAGTGAAACTTCTTTTGTAAAACAGCCAGTCACTAAGTTATTCAAAATTTAGTTCAACTTTAGAATATAAGATCAATCCATCTTTGAAATCCTTCCATTTTTACTATAATTCTTGATCCAATTTCGTTGCAACTGATCTGTTAGAACTGGTTGCAGTGCGTCGCTCATGTGTGAATATTTACTACTTTTATTGACATAAAAAGTGTTTTTGCACATCAGTGAACACTTACATTCCACCGGTCGAAGCACCCCCCAAGTATCTTTATATTAATAATTTTTCAAATTAATTAAAATAATTAATGTTTGCCATATTTGGTATTCGGTAGTGATCTGTCACTATATCACATTATCGGTATGTAGTCCTTATGATCAAAACAATATTCTTAAATTAAGTCAAGCACTTGAAGGATATTCTTTATTATGTTGGGCAAAACAAAAAATAGGAAAGAATGATAAAGAAATCGAGAAGTGATTCCAAAAGAGCAATTAAGTGTTAGAAATTATCTTTATGTAATAAAAAATCTTTATTATTAGTTAACTTCTAAATCTAATTTTTAGACTATGTATAAAATATTGAAAATAATCCTGAAACAATCTTGTCGGCTGTACCGAAAGTCTAACCACGTTCGATAGAGTACTTTCTGTAAATGCTTTTTTAAACATCAACTATTTAAAGGAAGAAACTCAAAAAGAATGAATGATCGATATAAATTAAACCATTCTATTTTGTTTAGCTTAAGAGGTAATATTATGATAAGTGGTTAAATAAGTTTGCGGTTCAATTGGGGTCTTTGCTCTAAACTACCTTTTTTGTATATCGTGTAATCATAAGCAAACATTCTGATTTCATAACATCATTGAAGAAACTAGAATAATGAAGTTTAAATTGACTAAACACTGTTGGTCCTAATTACTAGATAAGTGTGAATACAGCTTTCCCTTTATTTTTGGCGATCCAATCTTGTTTCTCGGAAATTGTCGCCGCCTTCTTTTCTTCGAAAAAAGTATCTTTTTAAAGAGAATATTGATTCATTTATAATGCAGTCATTTTATCTTAAGACATGTATTTCTTATTTTTTCTTATATACTTATTCAAAATAACATTATTTTACATACAATTATTTAGATCTAAATTGGCTTGATCGGGATTATATTTTATCAAACTTTGAAGAGATTATTTACTTAAATTTGGGAGCCTTTCCACATATTACTTGAACCTTTTTGTAAATTCCAAAGAAATAGCTTTTTATTCTGGATTCAAAAAATGATTATTTTACGCAAGTTTGTCATATCTCTTGACTTAATTTTATTTAATTGTTGTTTCTTTATCACAGAAACTTTTAGCCGTGATATATTACTTTGAAAAACTAATTTGACAATTTATTCTCATAGCTTTTTAAGCAATACATTAATTTTCTATATAAAATCTATGGTGTTTACATAAAGCTTCTTCTTATTACACCCAATATTAAAATATAGGAAAGCGTTGTTTAACCATATCATATTTTTAAAATTGTGCAACTATATTAAAATTAGTTGTTGACATTTCAACATGAAATTAATTAATCTCTTTTTATAGATCATCATCATTCCATTACTCTTGTTCATGTCTTTTAGCGTAGATTTCAGTGATATTTATAAATTTTTAATTTTTTAATTAAATTGAATACAAGTATTGAGATTTATTATCGTTAGTTTGACCTACTGATTAATTGAATTTACACATAAATAACAATTTGAGATCATCATTTGGGTTCTCATTAGCCTATTTTTCCAAATATTCTTATTCCTCGTCTAGCATCTTGTTACCAGAATTTTAGATGCCATCGTACAACCTCTATACGTATTAACTATGGTCTTCAAAAAATGACTATATCATCTACTTTACTTCATCAATTCTTTATTTTATCCTTTCCATGATACTATCATTGTATACCATATCCTTTTGAGTTACCACTCAAATAAACATTACTGGGTGATATACTTTAAGGGGAGCCAATGATAGTAAAGTTCAATATTTTTATTCTGGAGAGGGTGTGGGATAAAAACTTTTTAAATGAAATTTGGTCCATGGTTAAATTAGATGTGATTCTATTACTCTTTAGTATTCTGTATACATAGAAATTGTACAACTCTATCGGAATGCTTAAAATTCTGATGTAGAATAGTATTATGATTTGTGAAAAAACCCTGTAATTAAAAATTACAAGAATTTTAACATAGATTAAATATAGTTTTATAACACGGTTTTCTTAAGATCTAATTTTTTGACTTTGATACCAATGTCTTAGCCATAACCAGGTAATTCTGAACAAAATAAATACTTACGAGTAACAAAGTCTAATTATCCAAATTCATGATCTTTGCATTCTCAATTATCAAATATTTTTATTTTAGAACGTATTTATTTTTATTGTTTTTTTAATTCAGATTCAAATTATGATAATATATCATTTTTTTACTTGTTTCTTACTACTCTGAATTTCTTAGTTACGGTGCCTCCTTTTAAAGTATTATCAAATTTATTGAATACTTCGCTTAATTTAAGTTTTTCTAAATATCTATTGATCATTGAAGGTAAAAATAATGCTTTTTTATCCCTAAATATCCTTTTGCAAAGATTTGGTAATCTATTATATTATTATTCTTCACACGTAAAAAGTCTGTCTTATATACAATCTAAGATTTCAATTTCCATAATTTTAAAATTTAACTATTTATTATCACTTATAATATAAGTATTTCGCTTAAATATTAATTATAATTGTATAAATATATTAAATATTCTATAATATAAAATTAAAATTAAATCAAATCATACAAATCATTATTTTGATAAATTATTATTCTTTTTTAATATATAATAATACTTTTTATTGAAATAGAAATATATCAATGACAACTACTTTACTTTTATTTTCTGATTTTTTTTGAATTTTTACTAATTTAATTCAATTTTGATATTTTATTTTTCGGGAGCAGGGCAGTTTTATGTTTTTATTTACCACTTCTTCTTTCTTCCCATCTCTCTTCTTATCTTCTTATCTTCCTCTTTTCTTATCTTCTTAGTCTTATTTTTTCTTTAACTAATTAATACATAATTATTTTTTGTTTATAAGTTGACATTATTTATTGTTTATAAGTTGACATTATTTATTTATCATTATTACATAACTTTAACTACTTTTATTCTAGTAATTAATTACAACATTATTACATTTATGTTTATTCCTTAGATAATTATAAATATTGGGTTTTAAAACTTTTCCATGACTTTTCTACCTATTTTTCTAAAAAAGTTTTTTCTCATCTATCATTGAGGGCTTTGTCTTTTGTTGATAGGAGTTTGAATATTTTTTTAAATTTTGAATTATCTTAGTTATCCTATAACATATCCATTGGTTACTTTTGTGATATAATTATAGGTATGATCATTAATTATAACTTTTGTGTAGTTAAATAATAATGTAACCATTCGGATGTATTTTCGGATGCCGAATCTAATATAATTAGAGCTTATTCAAGTTTGATTTCATTTTATTTAAACCATTTAATTATGATGTACATGTTTCTTAACATCATTAATAATGAGTTTTATTTTTTATTTTTTATTAATTATATTTTGTAATATTTTGGGTATGTTACTCCAGTTGTTACTGTTTTCTTTATTTTACTGCCTTTTCTAGCAAAAAATTAATCGATATTAATTATATCTTATATATTATTCATTACTATTCGCTCTTATATTTGTTTCTTAAATATTTTTTTTGTTTATTAATTATCTATGGTGTATTATTGTTATTATTTATTTAATTTATATATTGTTTATCTTTTAAGTATACTACAAAGTGTTTGACCGTCTGTTAAATTTTTATAATATAAATCATTCTCCATTAGTTCTTTATAAGTTTTTTATATTTATTAAAGTTTAAAATATTTAATTTAGTTATTTTAACTTATTATATGTTAATTTATTAAAGATCTTGGAATAAACTCATCTAAAAATTACTTTTCCATTCTTTTATTCTATGAGTAATAAGTTGTTTTAATTACCTCGTAAGGTTATTTTTCCTTATATTTTTTATAATTTCTATCATTTAGTTATCGTTTCTAAAATGTTTTGATTAAACTATTAATTATTTTCTTTGCTTTCTTCTTTCCCAATTTTCGTGCTTATTGGCTAAAGTAATCAATTTTAAGTATATCTTCTATTTTTTCGTCACATTGTGTTTTATTTTTTTAATAAGTCTTCCAGTGTTTACATTCGAGTTATGCATTTTTTTCACTATATTATTTTTATTAAAAAATTAACTACCTTAACTTTAGACGTTTCATTTTTTTATTACCAACTTCTTATATAATGCTGGATTTATTTACCAGATGATTTGATTCTTTTAAGCAATTATACTCAAAATTTTATATAATTTTGTTTTCTATTTCGCTACATAATTTTTTATGGTTTCGAATATTCCTCCTGGGATTTTTTAAACGGTTTGTCATTATAAAATGAGAACACCAAAGACCACAGCAAATTTAAAAAGGTTAGTAAATTACATTTTTACATTTTTCTTCTTTTAACATATCGTTATGTATATTCAATTTCATTTTATGTAACCGTTGTCTTTTTTCAAGAGTTATAAAAATGTATATTTATTATATTGCTTCTTACAATAAACACATTATTTTAATTTCTTTTTACTCATAGGATATTTTATTTTATTTAATGATTCTCCAATTATTTTGATTACATTATATTGAAAATTTTTCTAGAAAAATGTAACTTAAAATGTTTGTTGATTTACCAATAATTTGTTTGATTATATTTTTTCCATCTTTTTTTAAATCTATTTATTTACGTATTTAATAGGTTAATATAAATTATTTAGTTTAATGCTCTTTAATTTGTTCAGTATTAGTCTTCTTCTTCTTCTTCTTCTTCTTCTTCTTCTATATTTAGCCAATTGAACCACAACATTTAGCACATAACTAAAATCCACAGTCTTTATTTTAACATTAAAAGCTTATAACCCTGTATGTTTTCTTTTTTCTTTTTTTTGTCATTTAATTTAATATTTGGATTTAAATTTTATAAATTTATTTTACAATTTAACTTAATATATTTATTAATAAATATATATTCCAACTATCAATATTAAATTTTAATTAACTGGAGAATTTGATTTTAAAAATTTAATTGACCATTTACAAATCCACTCCACTTTTTGAGAAAAAGGGGTTGGGGTTAAATGGGTCATTTTTCGGCTCTGCATACACGTTCCTGCCTAAAAAAGTAGGGTCCGGGGGAAATTGCACATATGCAAATTTCCCCTGACCCTACTTTCTCTACAGGAAAAACCATGCTACACGGCTTATTTTATCAAAATGACCCCAAAAACCGATGAATTTTTACCCCAACCCCAACCGCTAATTATCAATTTTTTAAGATTTTTCATATTTTTGATAAATTATAATTTTATTTTCCTACTATGATTTTTTAAATAAAATATATAATTAACCCTTCCTTTGGTAATAACTTTTTTATATTCTCCCCATTTAAAAATAATATAACATAGTTTTTTTATAATCAAAAAAATAATAAAAACCCAAACTAAATAACAAAATATTCTTCTTATCATACTAATGAACTATATCTAAATAAATAAGGAAATACTTTAAAACTAAATCATAATGTCATAAGTAATAGCTTAAAAATTACTTAATATGATATTACTATAAGCCAAATATCTATTTCCTAATAAAACTAATATTTTTAAACACTTTGATTATTCTCTTTAATGTATCAAAAAAGAATAACAATTATCTTTCTTCTAAAAATTAGAAAGTTATAAATGGATGTTTAGAAATAAAGACTAAGAATTACTTTAATATCACATTTTACAAAAACTCATATGTATGAGGCAATCTAAATAAGGAATACTTAGACTAAATTATTCTTAACAACTTTACAATTATAATAATTGTAGAAAATCTTACAAGAAATTCCTAAAAAAGATGAATAATAATATCCATTAATATGAAATATCTTTTCCTGACTCTTGATTAAAATAAAATAACTATGTAGCCTTTTTGAAAGCTCATAGTCTATATATTTGTAGTTTATGAATTTATATTTTAACAAAATCAAATACACTTAGTCATTCATTTTATATTTTCATGAAAATCATGGATTTACATTTTTTTCATAAAATTAAATCATTTCAAAATTTAAGTATTTCTAAATATTTTGACGAAAAGAAAGGTAGTGGTTATTTTCGCGATTTTATATTTTCATGAAATCACAGAAAATCATATGTAAGTAGTGGTTATTTCCGTGATTTGATAAATTATAATTTTATTTTACTGCTACAATAATTTTATATTTTAATGAAATCACAAAAAATCATGAGTAAGTTATAAATTAAATTATTATATACTTAGTCATTCATTTTATATTTTCAAGTCATTTTATATTTTCATGAAAATCATGGATTTACATTTTTTTCATAAAATTAAATCATTTCAAAATTTAAGTATTTCTAAATATTTTGACGAAAAGAAAGGTAGTGGTTATTTTCGCGATTTTATATTTTCATGAAATCACAGAAAATCATATGTAACACTAAAGAACTTCATTTTAATTTTGCTCCATAATTTTAGATTATATAATTATTATAAAGTTTAGCAAAAAATTATATTAAATAGAAGTTGAATTATAAAATTTAAAAATTAATATTACAAATAATTTGTTTTAAATTTAAGCATGAAAAGTAACATCTGTCCGCTTAGGTTCCATTTTGGACGCAATTTTTAAGTAACATTAAGCTTAAACTCTGGATTTAGTGACAATATCATCACAAGAATGAATCATCAAATCACTTTAAATTTTTCTTTAGATGTATAATCATTTGCTCCATAATTATTTTGAATTAATCTTCATTTGTTCTTTATCTTTCGATTTAAATTCTTTTCTTCCATTAACAAATTATAGTTGATGTACTTTTTTGAATATCCTTTAATTAATCTTATTCTTCCTTCTTTTCCCTTTGATACTAAATGTATACTAAATGATGTTGAACCTAAAGTTTAGATTTGTTTTAGATTTTGCAA
>Ga0209830_10003205_pt1 | contig 12639 bp, 10 predicted proteins | sample ArcticOcean_MG_C_12_FD_187439 | JGI IMG/M metagenome (GOLD analysis project Ga0209830, IMG submission 187439) | Marine microbial communities from western Arctic Ocean - ArcticOcean_MG_CB8_130 (SPAdes) (version 2) | ecosystem: Environmental > Aquatic > Marine > Oceanic | place: Arctic Ocean...
AAGCAACAAAAACATAAATAATCATAAATAATAAATAATGTTCGCAACGCAGAGAGTATTACTTTTGCTAAAGAACACTCGTGATAATCATGATACCACTAAACTGCCTTCGATGCTGACTCGTCATCGATTTAACGCTCGTAAACAATCAACGAGAACGCAAGAGAACGCAATACTCTCAACGAACAACGCAATCCTAATCAGTTCCAATGCTCGAGAAGGATTGGAAACCGAAATGGCCAGCGAAGATCCCCCGAATAAACCGCCAACTGATAACAATAATTGGGGCAATAATCGAGGCGATGATGACGGCGATGAAGGCAGCGATCGAGACGGGTTTTCTGGATCGTTGTTTGTTCCTTTACTAGCGCTCGGTTCAACGGCCGTTTTAGCGAGCGTTTTTGCCAAAATAGCTCGAGACTCTGTTTGGAGGAAAGAGCGCGAGCTAAAGAACGAAAGAGAGAAAGACTTGCTGGAGAAGAAGATGAACGCAGCGAACGGGGCAGATAGTATGATCGTAAACGATGATCGATCGAAGAATAAAGTGTACGTTGGGAAGAGACAAGACGAAGAACGGAAGAAGTACGTAGAGGCGTTGGAGAAGAGGGAGAGCGCAAACGCGAATATTAACCAGGCAAAGACGATAGCGCCGACGCCGACGCAAAAGGTAGCAACGGGAGAGGGAAATCATCATTATTATAATAATAATAACGAGAAACCGCCGCCGGATGAAAAAGCGAGACAATCTGCGGAGGAGTTAATGGCCGATGCGATGCGCCATTACGTCGATTTGGAAACCGAGAAGAAAGAGAACGAGGAGAGAGAAAGAAGAGCTTTGGAGCAATTACTAAAACTCGAAGATGAACAAAAAGAAGAACTGAAAAAACAACAACAGTCCGCCGCCGCCGCCGCCGTGCTGCCGCCGCCGACGACGAGAGAGTTACGAAAACAACAAGAAAAAGATCATGAAATGTTTGATATCCCGACGCCTATGCGAGGACAAACGCATGAAGATACCATTAACAATACTAGAAATCCGCGCTTAATGCGTGCTCTTTCGTTAGCTGCCGACGCCAGAAGTGCTGCCGATAGAGCCACAGAAGCCGCCGAAGCCGCGGCATATGCAGCGGCAGAACTTCAAGCGACGCTCGTGAACAGAGACGGACCTCCTTTGAATCGCGAGAGATTTAGAAGAGAATTTCGACAACGTTTGGCACGAAATCTCGACGATGATGATCAACAAAATCGCGAGAGAAGTGGGAGATATACCAATACTAGTCGTAGTAACGCATCATCGAGTTACAGAAGATCGTTACAACGACAACGAGAACAACAAACAAAAACACAAAAAGTGCTCGAACAAACGGAAGGATGGATGCGTAACACATTTTTGCCAAACGCAAAGAAAGCGACGATAAAGACAGTTGAATTCGCGCGCGAAAAATATCCATCGTTAAAAGCGAACGCTATCAAAGGCGTAAACGTAGCAAAGAAAGAAGCCGAAAAGATTCGCAAAACTGAAAAGTTCAAAAAAGTAGAGTCGTTCGTCCTCGCGAAATCGAAAGAGATCACGAAAGAACTAGAGCGCGTTGCCAAAAAAACAGAGCGCAAAGCAAAGGAGTATTCCGAAGACCCAGCCGTGATCGTTGACGAGATTCAGAAAGGCGCTTCGGATCTCGCAAAAGACGCGTCGCTCTTTTTTGAAACCCAAATAGCGCCAATCGTCGTTCAAAATCCAGAGCTCGTGGACGTCTCTGAAAAGAATAAGAACAAAAAGAACAACAACGACCTTGAGAGGAAGAAACGAGAGATTAAGAAATTGGAATTAGAGAAGGAGAAGCTGCAGAAAAAGTTGAACAACGCGAGGAAATAAGTAAAAAGTGTGAAACAGCATCAATAGAAAGTGTTATGTCACGAGTAAAGTCAAGAAAGGCAGAATAATACCGTACTCACTTGCGCGACAGAAAAAAAACATGCTCTCGTCCTTACATCTCCGCCAATGCAGTACTACTACCTCTTTAACACCCTCATCATCTGCATCTGCATCATCTACCAACGGCAAGAAAATTTCCATACCAATCAGAGCATCTTCTTCTTCGGAAAAAAATATCTCCAGCAACGAATGCACGACGGATACAAAAATAATGAACGAAACAAAAAACATAAACATAGTAAACGATTTAGAATTAATCATATGGGACATCGACGGAACGCTCTGCGACAGTACTGATTTAGCATTTAAGGCGACGAATTATGTATTAAAAAAATTCGCCCACGAAGAGATTTCAGAACGAGAGTATAAGTTCGGGTCTCGATATACGACACCGGAAAGATTTTCACTGCACGTCAGTGGTAGCCACGAGAACGAAAAAGAACGAGGACGAGAGCTCGGCGAAGAGTTTGATTTATATTACGTCAAGTTAGTTAATAATGAAACCGCGAAACTGTTCTCTGGTATAAGAGATATAATTATTACTTTAATGGGAAAGCGAGTGAGACATGCGGCGTTATCGAACGCGTGCGGGGCCTATGCGAGAGCGTGCGTTCGAGCGAACGAACTCGATGAGATTTTTGAGGTTACTTTCGGCGCGGACGATGTTTCGAAAGCAAAACCTGCGCCGGATGGGATTTTAGAGGTTTGCAATAGATTGAACGTTCGTGTTCAGAATAGTGTATACATAGGCGATGCTCCGAGCGATGGTAAAGCTGCGCGAAGCGCCGGATGTTTTTTGTCTATCGGCTGTTCCTGGGGCTCGCACGATTTGCGTTTGGAAGAAAACAGAGCACATTTTGATATTATTTTTGAGACAAGAGAAGAACTGCATGAATATTTATGTAATAGTAATAATAGTACTACTAATAGTATTTAATGTATTTATCGCTATAGTAAAATGATTGGTTGTCTATTATGTCTCTCTAATAGTTCTAAACTTGTTTATTGAATGTTGAAATCAGGTCGACTACGCTATTACGCCTTTTTATACGGAACGTCCAACACGTTCACTCTTTGATTCGCGATTCTAGCAACGACGAAGAAATAATCGGACAACCTGTTCAAATACTGCTGCACTTGCTTCTCACAATCGCCACTTTCAACCATTGGCTGTACTTTCCTCTCGCAACGTCTACATATAGCTCTCGCTTGATGTAAAAACGCTGCGAACTTCGTCCCGCCCGGGCATAAGAACTGCGTCAACGCCGGTAACTCGTCCTCGTATGAATCGATCCACTTCTCTAACATCTCGCAATGTCTCTCATCGAACTTACACCTTAACAGCATTTGCTTCGAGCTCTTCGCGCTCGTTATCGGCGTCGCTATAGCGCTCCCTATATCCAGTAATCTGCTCTGTATCTCTTTCAAGTTCTCTAAAACGTCCTCGAAACATTTTTCTTCCTCTTCTTCTGCTTCTGCTTCCGTTTTGACCGATACTGCTTTCGCTTTCATTAACCAATCGCCTGCTCTTAAACTCCTCATCTTCCTGTCCATGAAGTAATCGTACGCGTGTACTCTGGCCAGTCCGACCGCGACGTTAGTTTCGTCGCAGTCGCCTAAACAATCGAATATCTGATCCGCTTTTGGTCGGCGTTCTAGGTTATATAAAGACGCGTGCCCGTCGTCGCCGGTTTTCGTGTATACCTTAAACCTCTTCTTTGCGCATTCATGAGCGGCGGTTTCGAGCCGCGTTTCCTGCGTCGCGTTTTCTCCCTCATCCATGTTCTTATTCAATTAATTCCTCTTTTCTCTTTAAAAGTGTCTTTTTCTATGGGTGGATGTAGAGTTTAGGCGTTAGGGTGTTATGTTTAGGGTTTTCATATTTCTTTATCTTTATTTTTATAAGAAGCGCGTTGGAAAAGTATTTATTATTCCCGCGCGTTGAGATCCGAAACAATAAAAAGAATTTGGAAGTAATAAACGAGCGAGGTAAGTATTTGTTCATAGCGCGAATGCGTTAGCTTCATTTGATGCGCGGTGTTTTATTCGTTACGCGTGCGAGTTTGTTTTTAGTACAGGTTTTTCACTCATTTATATACGGCGACAATCCTAAAACGTAGTACTGACATTGCTGTGTATACATGTTCCTCTTCACTTATTTATGCGCACTTATATGTATCAGTTTACTTAAAAATGAACAACGTGCTATCGCTATCATCGAGGTCGTCCGTTCAATCATTGAACAAGAGACAATTGACTTCAACGAGCACGTCCGCTAGCAGAGGACGATTACAAATCATGGCCGCTTCGAAGAAGAAAGATGTGCGACTGCAAGTGACGTTAGAGTGCACCGAGCAAAGAGAATCCGGCGTGCAAGGTATCAGTAGGTATATTACGCAGAAGAACAGAAGAAATAACTCGCAAAGAATTGAGTTGATGAAGTATAACCCGTTCATGAAGAAACATACTTTGCACAGAGAGTTGAAGAAGTAATATATATCCTCGCGCGTCTAAAATAAGAGAGTTTGTATTAAAGAAAACCTGTAGCAAAAAGGCACGCGGTGTCGTCGTCGTCGCGTGATAGTAAAGCTTTTTTACGCGAGTAACAAGGAACTACATAGTATATAACATATATATAATAACAAAGATTTCTAAATTTTCGTTAAAAGTCGTCTCAAGCTCTCTCTATTACTTATTTTTATTAAGCTTCGATGACTTTAATGCCCATGTTCTTTGCCGTCCCTCGAACGACCTCCATCGCGCTCTCAATCTTAAGGCAGTTCAAATCTGGGAGTTTAATTTTCGCAATCTCTTCCAATTGTGCGACAGTAATTGAACCGACGTTTTCTCTCTTCGAGTTCGCAGCTCCTTTCGCAGCACCGGCTGCTTTCTTCAACAAAACCGACGCCGGCGGAGTCTTCAAAATGAACGTAAACGATTTGTCTTCAAAAACGGTGATTTCGACCGGGATGACCATCCCTACTTGGTCAGCCGTTCTCGCGTTGTATTCTTTGCAAAATGCCATGATGTTTACGCCCTTTATTATGATAATTATTATTTATAAATGTGAATTGGAGAGAGAGAGAGAGAAAAAGTCAGCGCGTACTTCTGTGAAAGCCCATTCAAACGCGATGAATGGATAAACCTGCTGTTTTTGAGGTTTTTCACTTTCGAACAACTCTTACGCTGTAAACGGCGCAAGGGAACGACAACGACTACACCAATCGATTGGTCACTGAAACAAACGAAGAAATAACATAATCAAACACAATAATAATACTCGTATTCACAATAACCTTCATATTCTTGAATACTTCATCGCATAATATATATATATATACATGTTTCGTTTCGTTTTCGCCGTCGACACACACACACAAAAGGGGCAAATCGATAGAGAGAGAATTTACTTACGCGCGTGTACGCGTAGAATCGTAAAACGTATCAAAACTAAAAGAACGAACCTTTGAACCTAAAGCCGGACCAATAGGAGGAGCAGGATTCGCTTTCCCGGCCTCGATAGCCAATTTAATGTACGCGGCGACCTTCGCCGCCATGGTCACTACGCCCGTTCTTCTCCCCGTTCTATTGTTATTCGCTGCTAAGTTTGCACATCTAATCGACTCGCCTGTCGAGAAACCTGCGCGAGTACTCGTTCCTCGATTATGCGACCTAGAGGAACACTGCGCGCGCGCACTTTTCTTCTCAATCGTTCGTTTATGTTCTCGTTTTGTGTGCACTTGCACGAGCGATGCCGCGATAGAGGTCATCTTAAACGCGAATACGTTTCCTACTAATTGAAGCGCGTAAAAGTGTGGGAGTTTCTCAGTCAGCAGGCTGAAAGGCTGAAAGGGGAGAAATCAGAGCGAAAAGTGGAAAACTTAAATAGAACTTTGTTCTTCTAAAAAGTGTGTGAGATTTAGGGTTTTTTTTGTACTTTTTAGACCCATTTCATATTCTTCCTTAATTTCACAACGAACACCTTCTCTCGCGCCGGGAAACGATATAAACTCCGAACGCGCACACAAAAAAACGTTAAATAGTTAAATAATCAACGCGTTAATCTTCGCGCGTGTGTTTGCGTGCGTGCGTGCGTGCGTGCGTGCGTGAGTGCGTGAGCGTGTACTATTCAATAACCGCAACCGCGTTTTAAAAAGAAAGTGAATTAACAGAACGAGTTTCGTTTTTGAAATCAATCGAGGCTTTGAAGATGTCGACGCCGACGAGAAGATCTTCGAGACAACAAACGCCAAAGGCGACGCCGGAGAAAGAAAGCACGGCGAAAGATGATGATGATGGTGGTAACGATGATGATTCGTTGAACTCGCCAACGAAAGCACAACAAAAAAAGTTTACGAGGAAAGAACAACAGAAGAAGAAGAAGAAGAAGAAGGACGACGAGGAGGAGGAGGAGGACGCTGATACCATGAACGAGCAAGCTACGGAAGTCAACGATACGCAAGTAGCAGAAGAAGAAGTGAACGACGTCGACGAAAGCATGTTTTCGCCAGAGGTTCGTGCGAGAAATCCAACGCAACTCCAAAGACGCGGACGAGAAGAAGAAGAGGAAGTCATAGAAGAAGAACGAAATGTTAATAATGAAGAAGAAGAAGAAGAAGAAGAAGAAGAGATGCCAAATGAAAGCTTGTTTTCGCCTCCGCAGCCTAGGAATCCGACGGACTTAAGCGCGCGTGAACAACAAGCGCAAAGAACTCCAAGGTTTCCACCAAATTCAGCAGCAGTAGCAGGAATCAATAATAACAATAATATGCAAACACAACAACAACAACAGCAACAAACACCTTTGAGGCAGACGCCTGGGCTAGGTTTTGCGAGCCCGTTTATGCAGCACGCTCCTGCATCACAAGGTAGAAACGATACAGGTCGTCGTTCGATCGAAGAGAGATATTCGCTGAATCCGAAGCCTTTCGCTGGCTTAACCGAGGAAGAGATCGAAGAAGCGAGACAGCAAGCTTTTGAAAGAGATCCGGACAGAGAAGCAGAAGAAGAACAAAGAAGAGACATTGAACAAAACACGTTTATTTGGGGAACGAAGATTAGCGTAGATGAAGTACAAAGACGTTTTAAGAGATTTTTGGAAAATTTAGACGACAATTTTCTCAAATCGCTCGAGACGCAAAGACGTGCTCAAGATGCGGACGGCAACGATGATGACGATGACGATGATGATGGTATGGAAGGGTTAAATCCAGAAAACACTCAACAAACGCAAACACAAAGTCAGGAAGATGAAGATCTCTTAGCCGATTCGATTTACATTAAAGCCATGCGTTTGTGTTACGAGAAAGAGAACATAAACTTGGACATCGATTGCACTCACATCTCGAAATACGATTCATGGTTATACGACCGTTTAATTGCGTACCCGCAAGAACTCATTCCATTGTTCGATAACGTTGCGAACAAGCTTTACGTAGACGAGGTCTTGCCTAACGAACGGAAAGAAGAGTTTCTATCGGGGATGATGTCAAGTTTGCAAGTAAGACCGTTCAATTTGTTGGAAAAACATGCAATGCGCGATTTAAATCCTTCAGATATTGATAAAATGGTAGCCGTAAAAGGAATGGTTACGAGATGTTCCGCGGTGATTCCAGATTTGAAAGGTGCGTTTTTCAAATGTCTCACTTGCGGCGCTTCGCCTGATATCATCTTAGTCGATCGCGGACGCGTGAACGAACCGCCATTGAAATGTTTGCAATGCTCGAATCAAGGCACGATGACGCTCATTCATAATCGATGTATTTTCGCAAATAAACAGCAAGTCAAAATGCAAGAAACGCCAGATGCAATTCCAGAGGGTGCGACGCCCAACACGGTTTCCATGTGCGTCTTTGATTCTCTCGTCGATGAAGCCAAGCCTGGAGATCGAGTTGAAGTGACTGGAGTTTACCGAGCGGTTCCCATTCGTGTGGCACCGAACCAGCGCGCAATTCGATCGATTTATAAAACATACCTCGATATTATCCATATCAGAAAAGATTCGAAAGGTAAACTTCGAAATACGGCGAAGAAAGACGATAACGAAGATCAAAAAGAAAACGCAGAAATGATGATGGATGGAAAAGATAACGAAACGTATTCAATGGCTACGAATATTTCACCAAGAAGCGATACTGAACTTGAATTTTCTGCACAGAGAATTCGAGAGATTGAGGAGCTTTCGAAATCAACAGACGTGTACGAAATACTTGCAAAATCTGTCGCCCCTTCTATTTGGGAACTCGAAGATATAAAGAAAGGTATTCTATGTCAACTCTTTGGCGCGACGAATAAGACGTTCAAAAGCGCTACGGCGAACAAGGTTCGAGGCGATATTAATATTCTACTCGTCGGTGATCCAGGCGTTGCAAAATCGCAATTGCTAACGTACGTACATCGAGTCGCTCCGAGAGGCATGTATACGTCTGGTTCGGGATCGTCGGCGGTAGGTTTAACGGCGTACGTTTCGAGAGATCCCGAGACGAAAGATATGGTTTTAGAATCTGGCGCTTTAGTATTATCAGACCGCGGAGTTTGTTGCATCGATGAATTCGATAAAATGAGTGATGGTGCGCGTTCGATGTTACACGAAGTGATGGAGCAGCAAACGGTTTCCATCGCAAAGGCTGGTATTATTGCCGTTTTGAACGCGCGCACGTCCGTTTTAGCCTCGGCGAATCCAGTTGGCAGTAGATATAATCCAAACATGAGTATTGTGGAAAATCTCAATTTGCCACCTACGTTATTGTCCAGGTTTGATTTGCTTTATTTAGTACTCGATCGGCCGAATCCAGAAACCGATCGCAGATTGGCGAGACATCTCGTCTCCTTGCATTATAAAGATCCGCCCAAACGTGCAAAAGCGACGGTTTCTGCAGATTTGTTAACCGATTATATTTCATACGCCAAGCAAAAGTGTCACCCAGTGTTGGGCGATGAAGCTGGGGAACAATTAGTTGATGGATACGTAGAAATGCGACGTTTAGGTACTGTTGGTGGCAGAAAAGTCGTCACGGCGACGCCGAGACAGCTCGAATCGTTAATTCGTATTTCAGAAGCTTTAGCGAGAATTCGCCTCTCGCCAAGTGTTGATAAACAAGACTCGACCGAGGCGTTACGGTTGATGAAAGTTGCCATGCAAAGTGCGGCTATCGATCCAAAGACTGGTTTGATTGATATGGATAAAATATTAACCGGGCACTCCGCTGCCGATAGAAAGCAAAGATCAGACATCGCCGAAGGCGTTGAAGATATTTTACAGACAATAAACGGAAGAAAGTTGAGATTGGGCGAGTTAGTGCTCAAATTGAAAGAACGAAACGCGGCTTTTGAGATTTCAATGCAAGAAGTTAGAGACTCTGCGTTACTGTTAGCAGAACAAGATAGGGCTATCGTGAAAGGAGATTTAGTGCAACTTATTTAGAGAGAGAGAGAGAAAGAGAGAGAGAGTGCGCGTGTAATAATATTAAATTAAGTACTGGTACTGTGTGTACGTAGTATTTGTTTCTTTTCGAAATACCGTATCATAATTCTTCTATATATATTTAACTTAGATATTTTGTTAGTGATTTGTTGTTTTGTGTCTGTCCTTCTACTACGTCGAATAAAGTATACTTCTATATCAATCCAATACTCTCAGAATTGAGAGTATTATCCCATACCAGATGAACCAGTGTAGGCAGTCGTACTTAATTCCTTACCATCTCCAGTCATAACAATAACTTCTCCCTCGGTGTTAACGTCCATGATCGCGGAAGTGCCTTCCATGATATCGCCGTTCAACATCTTCTCCGCGAGGTTATCCTCCAACAATCGCATAATCGCACGACGAAGCGGACGCGCACCAAACGCTGGCGAAAAGCCTTCGTCGACGATTTTATCCTTGAATCTATCAGTGACATCGAGTGTAATATCTTTTGCTTCCTTCAATCTCTTGAACACGTTGTTCAACATAATCATAGAAATTTGTCTCACTTCTTCCTTGTTAAGTTGTCTAAAGATGATGATTTCATCCAAACGATTCAAAAACTCTGGTCTGAAGTAGTTCTTGAGTTCGTCTTGAACCAACGTCTTGATTCTTTGATAACTTTGGTCTTCCACGTCGTCGTTGAGCTGGAAGCCCAAGCCGCCGCCACCTTTTTCAATTTGGGAGGCGCCAACGTTCGAAGTCATGATGATCAAAGTGTTTTTGAAATCGATGACTCTGCCCTTGGAATCGGTCAATCGACCATCTTCCAAGATTTGCAACATCATGTTAAACACATCCGGGTGCGCCTTCTCGATTTCATCAAACAAAACCAAAGTGTACGGACGACGTCTGACGGCTTCGGTCAATTGACCACCTTCAGAGTAACCGACGTAACCTGGCGGTGAACCGATGAGCTTGGAAACTGTGTGGCGTTCCATGAATTCGGACATATCCAAACGCACCATCGCTTCTTCGCTTCCAAAGTAGAACTGTGAAAGGGACTTGGCTAACTCGGATTTACCGACACCGGTTGGGCCGGCAAAAATGAAAGAGGCGACTGGACGATTCGGGCTCTTTAAGCCAGTTCTCGCACGTCTAATAGCTCTAGAGCACGCAACGATAGCTTCTTCTTGGCCAATCAAACGTTCGTGTAACTTTTCTTCCATACCCATGAGGCGTTTCGCTTCATCGGAGGCAACCTTATCAACCGGGATACCAGTCCAAGCCGCGACGACGTCGGCAATGTCTTGCTCCGTAACCATTGGACCAGTCTCTTTGCCAGATTCAATTTCAGCCTTGGCTTCTTCTTGTTTCTTTTCAGTGATGGCTTTAATTTGCGCTTTTAATTCAACTTCCTTATCACGAATTGAACCGGCGGCTTCAAAGTCTTGTCCGCGAATGGCGGTGTCTTTTTCCTTCTGTAACGCTTTCAACTCCTTGTCCAATTCCTTGGCTTCCTCTGGAATAGCAGTGTGCGTCAAACGAACGCGCGACCCGGCTTCATCGATAAGATCGATGGCTTTGTCCGGTAAGAAACGATCGGAAATGTATTGCGAAGAAAATTTTGCCGCGCAAATCAAAGCTTCATCGGTATATTTCAACTTGTGGTGTACTTCGTATCTTTCGCGAAGACCTTTCAAGATTTCAATTGTTTCATCAACCGTCGGTTCTGGAACTTGCACTGGTTGAAAACGTCTTTCTAACGCCGGATCTTTTTCGATGTGCTTTCGGTACTCATCAATCGTCGTCGCGCCGATGCATTGTAACTCGCCTCTCGCCAAAGCGGGCTTTAAGATGTTCGCCGCATCAATCGCACCTTCGGCGGCACCAGCACCAATCAAAGTGTGCACTTCATCAATAAAAAGAATTATGGCGTCGTCTTGTTTGACTTCTTCCATGAGCTTTTTCAAGCGTTCTTCGAACTCGCCCCGATATTTCGTACCGGCGACGAGTAAACCCATATCGAGCGTCATCATGCGTTTGCCTTCGAGAGTTTCTGGAACGGTACCAGAGGCGATTTGTTGCGCCAAACCTTCAGCGATTGCAGATTTACCAACTCCAGGTTCACCAACTAAGCATGGGTTGTTTTTCGTTCTTCTACCGAGAATTTGCGTAACGCGTCTGATTTCGTTCGCTCTACCAACGCACGGGTCTAACTTTGCCTCTTCGGCTTGTTTCGTCAAATCTGAACCGAACTCTTCCAAAGTTGGCGTTTTAGAGCCAGAAGAGGCTCCGCTTGACGCTCCAGCACCGGCACCGACGGCTTCTTGCGATTCGCCGACCATTCTTATGACTTGCGCGCGAATCTTAGCCGGATCGGCGTCTAAGTTCTCCAAAACTCTCGCCGCGACGCCTTCGCCCTCGCGCAACAAACCGAGCAGTAAATGCTCGGTACCGATATAGTTATGCCCTAATTGTCTCGCCTCTTCTAACGCGAGTTCCAAAACTCTTTTCGCCCTCGGCGTGAACGGAATCTCTACGGCGACGAAGCCAGATCCTCTACCGATTATCTTCTCGACCTCGACTCTGCCTTCTTTTAAGGAGATACCCATAGATTTCATGACCTTCGCTGCGATGCCAGTGCCTTCACCGATTAATCCTAGCATGATCTGTTCAGTGCCGACGAAGTTATGGCCTAACCTTCTCGCCTCTTCCTGCGCCAACATGACGACCTTAATCGCTTTTTCAGTGAATCTCTCGAACATCGCTTGCGTACCGACTCGCACTTTTGAAGGTTTTTTATTCGCTCGCAGTGAAGCAGCCGTACTGAACGAATGATCTCGAGTAAACTGCGTGCGAATGAACACAGTCCTGTTCGTTAGGAATCTATCGCGTACGTTCATTACTTGCGTTCGCGCTACGACAGTTTCCGTGAAAATCTTGTTCGTAAAATTCTGCGTCGACGCCTTCCTCGTGCTGCCTTTGCTGTGCCTTTGCTGTTTCGGTAAAACGCATTGCACGACTTGATTCGCGCCTAACGACTGCGATGCGAACATTCTAGACTTTTTACGGATCAATAAATGAGTACACTGCAGATCTTTTTATTCTTATGTTCTTATCTTATCTTCTTTTCTCGCGCGCTTTCGGATCGTTTTATTAGTTATGTGGACCGTGCGGACTATTTATTGCGCGTGACGACGCCCCCTCGGTCCTTTGGAATCCTTTATTAATTAGCAGCAAAACGAAAAAGAGGGGAAAAAATGTGCTTTTTGGATAACTGTGAATATATATTTAGGGT
>Ga0209830_10003209_pt1 | contig 12626 bp, 10 predicted proteins | sample ArcticOcean_MG_C_12_FD_187439 | JGI IMG/M metagenome (GOLD analysis project Ga0209830, IMG submission 187439) | Marine microbial communities from western Arctic Ocean - ArcticOcean_MG_CB8_130 (SPAdes) (version 2) | ecosystem: Environmental > Aquatic > Marine > Oceanic | place: Arctic Ocean...
TAAGTTTGGAAATTGGTATCCAGAAGATTGGAATATTGATAATCCACAAAGTATGAAATCAATTATGAATAAGGATTATAAATGTAATAAAAAAAATAAAAAAAAATGTAAAGAAATATATAATAAGTCTAAAAAATGCACAGGTTGTTTGGATAATAAAATTGATAATCTAAAGGTTAAAATAAGGACTGGTGAGAGCAGTAAGGCGGGTATAAAAAGTATGAAAAAAATAATTAAAAAGGTTTCAAAAATGAAAAATTATTTAGAAAATATTAATGACAAAAATAAAGCGATGCTGAATAATTAATAAAATAATATCTATTAATATATTATTTTATCTTATGGATTATAAAATTATTGAATTAATGGAAAATTTACCAGAACCATTATCAACCCAACACATCAATTTAGTATGCGACAGTGGGGCTTTTAATGGCAGTTATTTATTAGGGTGTATGCAATATTTAAAAGAACTCGAAAAAAAAAGATTTATTAAAATAAATAAATTATCCGGATCTAGCATTGGTTCATTGTTGAGTTTTTTATATATTATTGATAAATTAGATGACTATAAGACTTCCTATAAAGATATCAGAAACGGATTTAAAAATGATTTTTGTTTGAAGTCATTTAAAAAAATTTTAAATCTATTTTTCAGTAATTTAGACAAAGACACATATAAAAAACTCAATAATAAATTGTATATTAATTACTATAATATAAATACTAACAAGGAGGTTATAGTATCTTCATATAACAATAATAATGATATTAAAGAGGCCATTTTATCAAGTTCCTTTATACCTTATATTATGAATGGGGAACTCTGCTATAATGGTAATATAGACGGTATTAATCCATATATTTTTAAGGAAAGAACGGTAGATGATAATAAAATTTTATTTATTCGCTTAACATCTTATGGTAAATTAAAAAAAATGTTGAATATTAAAGGGGAACACAATTATTCCGAAAGAATGTTGGAGGGGATTTTAGATACGCACCGTTTTTTTAAAGGTGACCCATCTAAATTATGCAGTTGGGTTAATAATTGGGGGATTACAGACTATGTTGCATTTAGACTGCGACAAATATTTTGGTTAACAGTTGTTCTTTGCTGCTATATACTAAATAAAATTAAACCATATATCCCCAATTTCATTATAAATAATAAAATAGTTAATACTCTAAGTGATTTTATACATAAAATATATCAAGATATATTTATAATTTTCTATAACAGTTAATTCAATATGGTATATTAATGATTATTTCGGCATTCTAATACTGCAGAACTTTTAGATTTAACGGAATATGCTAATTTAAAATTAGTAACTACTGTACTTTTATTTTCCCAGAGGTCTTCACATGTGACGGTTCTTATATTCGACAACATTGTTTCGTGTAAATCAATTGTATATTTTTTTTCAAATAAACCAAAATTAAAAATAACTATATCGCCATTATCTCTAATAAACGTTGATGGTGGTATTATATTAGGAAGAAGAGGTATAATCGCTTTTTCTGCCTCCCAAGAAATAGGTCTGAATGAAGTATTAAATAATCCTGTTTTAGATCGTCCCCACATTTTATTAATTTTACTATTACCAAAATATTTATTAAAAAGTACTAAATTACTTTTATTAGTTAGGTCATCACCGTTTTTAAATTCACCGCCATAGACGACGCCTTTCGATATTCTACTTTTTGAATCTGCTGAAAATATCTTTGTAATTTTACTTCCCTCGGGTGTAAACCAATAATCCTCTTGTAGACTTATTAAATCGGGATCTAATAGGTAAAAGTTTTTTAACCACCAACCGCCAGCATATTGGTTCATGGTATATTCAACCCCTCCGAACATTTGGTCACATCCGTGCCTTCGAGTACTCATACCTTTTACAATAGGAAATGGAGGGGTGATACCAAAATCCAATACTATTGAATTATTCCACAATTCATATAACATATTTAAAGCATAATAGTACGCTGAAAATCCCGTAGGTGCCAATTGCATATTGTGTCTCTGTCCTTCATATGCTGCTAAATTTAAGAAATCGTATTTTACTAAATCCATCTTTTGTTGTTTAATATTACTTATCTGATATTCTAACATACATTTTGTAATAGGATGTGTTACATCTAAAATATGCCTAATTTTATTATTAGGTTCTACGATTTTTATAGGTAAGTTATTTTTATCTTTTAAAACTACATCAAAAATAGGATAACATTGTGGCGATGTTTTATTGCACAAGTTACTATCACATCCTATATATAAAAGGTCCACTATTGGTGCCCACAATACAAATGGAGAACTATATGTCCCTGCTTTCATATCTTTACTATGAACATAACTCACCCACTCAGTTGTTTGATTATTATTCAAAAAATAGACCGCATCTCTAGTAATATAAGTACTATTATTCGACAAACTGGTAATATTATTAAAAGCATTTGTAACACCTTCTAATATTTTTACTGTCGGAGTGCCTGTTTTAGATACCGCTAATCCCCAACTATTCCATCCAGTAAATACTCCCAAACTTTTATTAATTTTAAACGGTAATATTTGTTCGACCGTTTTAGAGTAGTCCTCTAGTCCAGTTCGCCAATCATCATCCATACTAATGTATAATAAAGGCGTTTGTGTTACATTAACTACACCGTGGGGTTCTCTATCACGTGTAATAAGAATTCCGTTAATACCTGCTATTGCATTTATCTGATTTTTACTATATTCAATACCTGTTTTCCATATTTGGTGTTCCAGAAAACCAATTGTTAAACCTTTATTAGAACTACTCGAGTCGTCATAAAAAGACGATACATAACTACTCGTCCCTTTAGCTAATATACTATCGGCATCAATACTTAAATACATCGATTGCAGGTCATTATCATGTGGTACACGTAAGATTCTTGTTTTATCAAATCCGAAATTCCAAGTACCACCATAAAGAGGGGATATCCAATTAGTACGAGTGGTTTTTGATAAATTTAAGTACATTATTAAAGTGCTATCCAAAGTATTTGGTGAAATAAAAACTGCATCAATAATGGGCAGAAGAATATTTGATGTGGGATAATAACTAATAATGGTTTTAGTAACATTATTAAAATTCCGATAAGAATTATTAGCAGAAACGGTTTGGCGCGGCGGTGAATATAGTTTGGGGTCGCAAGGAGATACCGTTGTACCATAATCAGATAAAATTAGATGAGGACAATTATTTGTTATAATAATATTATTTTTAAAAGATAAACTATATGCACCGCCAGTATTTAAAGAAATGTTCCAAAGCGACGATAAACTTGTTAGGAAAAGTAAGATATTAATAAACATTATTTAATATTAATAAATAGTTCTTAAATTAATATATATGTACTATATATAAATGTACTCTAAAATTGTTAATCCCCAAACAGGAAGAAAAGTATCTATTAATGGTAGATTAGGAAGAAATATTTTAAAAAAATATTTAACCGTATTAAATGGAGGGTCGCAACGTCGAGGAGATCTTTACGAATTGAAGCCAATGCCGTTCGCGCCTCCGACGGAGGAGAACGCTGAAGTGGAGCGCCGGCGCGCGATGGAAGGCATAACAGGGCCAACCGCATTCCCTGAGTTTCCTAGTGAGAATGATTTTGTCGAAGCTAATTTGTCCGACGAAGAGTGGGGCGCGGCCGTCGGTCGTCAAAGTCATGTCGACGTCGACGTCCCATGCGAACTTCTTGGATACGACGACCGAGTGGAGGCGCTGCGCACGGTCGAATCCCACCTTGATGATACCAAAATTGGCACATATGTTTTGGTTCCAACAACCGCCGCTTTTGCCGATGATGGGGCAGCACAGGCGTTTCTTAGTGAGAGTGATTTTGTCAGAGACAGAGGTAAGACCAACGCTGCGCCATATGTTATGGTTCCCCCTCCAACAACTCCCGCTTTTACCGAAAAATATGGGGCAGCATCGGGCGGTCCACCTGTTCCTCATTTCTTTGGTTGATGAGTAGTGGTAGTAGGCGAGAGACACTATTTATTTATAAATAATAATTTATAATTAAATTATATAAAATCTTCACTGATATATTTATTATCTTCCATATTCATACGAATTAATTTAGAACCACCCCCATTTAACATTGTAAATCCCTTCCATTTTTTTTTATAACTCAAATGAATATGCCCATTTATTATTGCCAAAATATTATAATCCTTAATAACCTCGTAAAATTTTTCCTTTTCTTCATCACTCCACCAATCTGAATATGCCTCATCGACAGTATTATAATGATAGAATATGATTATCGCATCATTTTTATCTTTTGGTAAGTTTTTTTTTAAAAATTTTAAATTTTTAGGGTATATTCCCAATGAAATAAATAAAATATTGTTTGTTTTTTGTGTATAACAACCGGAATGTTCCATATATACGAGTGGATAACACGTTGCATTATATTTTTTTTTTATATATTCAAAAACAGGTTTATATACATAGGGTTGTCCTGTATATGTATCATGATTACCTATTGTAAGAAGTACATCAATACCGGCATTTTCAAGAGGAGTTACCCACTTATCTATCATGGGTGTCAGTTCATCATGAGTGTTTTTCCTCCAACATAGAATACTTCTTCCATCTAAACCATTTTCAGTTAAGTCACCGGCAGTAATAACCATTTGAACATTGTATTCGTCTTTCATCTGAATAATTTTATGAACGTGGTCAATCTTATCTAACCTAATACCCACATCTTTTAAATAATCGAGATAACCAAAATGTAAATCCGAAGACAATATAATAGACCAGTAGTTTTTACTCATTATATAATAAGGCCATATTATAAATTTGATAAAAATTATTATAACACCATTACTATATAAAAATGCGTCTTTTAAATTTCTTCAAATGTCTTTTTAGACATCGACCCACAAAAGTTTTTCCGGAAAATACAAAAGAGATATTTTATTGGGAAGGTGGACCTGTTGATACATATCATTGGTGGCCAATGAAAGAATGCCTGCATACAAGTTTAGAAAATAACCTATATTCTAAAGGAGGTGGTCTATCAAAATATGATTATTTGTTTTGTGGAAAAGCAGTTGAATATCAACGTACTCATCATTTTAGAGCAATGGCATCAAATGAATCAGATTCTAATTGGGCGGGATTTTGTGATTCGGCTACAATTTTATCGTGTACCAGAAAATATCCCCAAAACGCTGTACGGATAAACTATAATAATAAAGATGTATTGTTTTCAGTCAAAGATATTGAATCTCTAATGATTATAGCAAGTTACAATTCCATTATTAATTGTAAAAGTTGCCTTTTTGGAAACCGTAATAACGGTCGACAATATTGTGACCCCGACGAACCTCGTCCGATAGAGTTTCTTAAAATGATCAAAAAAATATGCTCCGATAAAATTCCATTTGCACTAGATATTTCAAAAGGAACAGCGGTTTGGAATTATTCATATAATAAGGTTATTGTTAAAAGCAGTATTAATGCTCCAAACGAGTTTAAAAACAAAATTCTCAATCTCTCTGATAAAAATAATGCATATTATAATTTCATAATTACTAGCGATGCATATCCACTAAAAAATTTAAATATTTGGGGGTGGGTAAGTTTGGATAATCAAACCTCGGGGTGGTTAAGTGAGGAACACCCTGATTTTATATGGAAACAATATCCAAGGGAGACATGTTGGGAGGGTATGTGCGAAATTAACCCGGAGGTAAGTGCAAAAACAGTGTTTGAAATTTACAACGCGAGTATAAGTGGGCGGAAATATTTAAAAATTTTATAATTAACTACATTGACACTATAATATTATTTAATAGGTATAAGAATTTATAATAATTTGATTTTTTTTAAATTAAAAACGTTTTGATATTAAATAATATAATATGCCAAAAGTTAAAATTAAAATAAATTATTCTTCTGATAATGAAACTGTTGTAAATAACTTAGAAAATACAAAAACAATTAGATTTATCGATTTATTTTGTGGTATTGGCGGATTTCATCAGGCATTTAATTCATTGGGACTTGACTATAATACAAAATGCGTTTTAGCATGCGATAAGGATAAACCGTGCCGAGAAATTTATGAGACTAATTATAATATCAAAGTTACCGAAGATATTAAAAAACTAAAACCCGAAGATATTCCAGAGTATGATGTTCTGTGTGCGGGATTTCCTTGTCAACCATTTTCGAATGCAGGTAAAAAAAGCACTTTTAAACACGACAAGGGATTACTCTTTGATGAAATCATGCGTTTGATTAAAGATTATAAACCTAAGTTAATGTTTCTGGAAAATGTTAAGCATATTTTGAAAGTTAGTAATGGAGAGGTATTTAAATATGTCATGGCGAAACTCGACGAGAATGGGTATAACGTTCAAATATTTAAAATGTCGCCACACAAATATGGTATTCCTCAGCAACGAGAGCGTATCTATTTCGCATGCTCTCATAAATCTCTAACTGAAAAGGAAATAGAATTGGTGGAACCAGAAAAAACTGAAATTATTCTTAGTAATTTTCTTGAAAAAAAAGAAGAGGTTGACGAAAAATATTTCGTAACAGGCGATGTATTAACGGCACTGGATGCTTGGGAGGAAATGATTCAGAAATTTGAGTATGATGAAAAAATATCCCCGACGATTATGGCAAACGAGTTTTATAAAGTCTATACCGATGATGAATTTGCAAATTTGGCGACTTGGCGACAAGATTATATAACTAAAAATAAACCCTTGTATGAAAAATACAAACCTCATTGGGACGAGTGGTCTGAAAAACATAAAACTATCCTAAAAAGACGCGAAATTTATGCCAAACTTGAGTGGCAGGTTGGTAAAATAAAGGATAATGACTCTATTTACAATTACTTTATTCAATTACGCCAATCGGGCATCCGAGTAAAAAAAAGTAAATATTTCCCCACTCTTGTAGCGATGTCGCAGATTCCTATTTATGGTCGTGAAAAACGGACAATTACACCGCTTGAGTGTGCACGGATTCAATCATTCCCGGACAGTTTTATCATTCATAGCGAAGACCGCCAAGCGTATAAACAGTTTGGTAATAGTGTGAATGTTAATAATGTAAGAAATGTTATTAAAAGTACGATAATGACGTATGATAACTTTTTGTAATTGAAAACATCCCAGCATTTATTTTATACATATTATATTTTACATTATAGATTATATAAAATGAAGTCCGTAATTAAATTACAAGCATTATTTAGAGGTAATAAATCTAGACATAATTTAAATTTTAATAGTAAATTTATAGAACTTCTAAATAAATAATTTGATTTTATAATGTTCATATATACTAAGCATTATAATGGCAATTGACCCTACATTAGCAGAACTCGCTCGAAAAACAAATTGCTACAAACAGATATGTCGTAAGTGTTATGCTAGACTACCACCTCGTTCTACAAACTGTCGTAAAAAGAAATGCGGCCATTCAAGTCAATTACGCCCAAAAAAGAAAATTAGTTGAATAGATTGATAATAAAATTTTTTATTATTAAAATATTGTTTATGAAATCCTCTTGACTACATAAAATTTTACAATCTATAAAACTTCTATTGCCATCATGGTTCTGACAATTAGTTTTGTTGGATCTGGTAATAAATTGTCTAAGAAGTATAACTTTCCTTCACGCCGAGTTAGAAATTTCATTCGACCATCAAAGAATTCGCTCGTTCCAAAATCTCCTATATATGGTTCGTCAACTCCTCCGTCTTTTTTATGGACAAATATATTACCAGCGTGAAGATCCGTATGAAATATTTTTAATTCATGCATTTTCTTTACTTTGTCTCTAATCTTTTGCATAAATTCCGCATCAATCAGATTTATCTGTGAAAATTCTTCTAAAGACCCACCATTCATTATGTCCATTACAATAAATACCTTTACATGATCTCCACTTTCACATAAATAACTATCGTGAATCTTAGGACTTAACTCGTTTTTACCCATTAAAGTGCCAATTTTTATCTCCTTACCAATTTTATTTAATTCTATATCCATTTCTGTTTTACTGAATGATTTAGGTATTTTTTGCTCTTTCATAGCAAACTTTTTATTGCCATATTTAGCAGCCGCCCCTTTTTTTTCCACCTCATATACTGTTCCCTCTGCGCCTTTTCCTAAAGTTTTTATAATTTTATATTCCCCAAAACAATCTCCTGATACAGGTTCAATTGATTTTAAAATATGAGTCACAGGTTCATCATCTTCGGTATCTGGTTTCACTCCAGATTTTTTCCCGATTAAAGAGTTTATAAACGAAATCCGCTGCTCTTCAATTTCATCGTCATTAAAGAAGTCCTCTTCATTATCCCCAAATTCAATATCAGGATTTTGCTTTAGTTTGTTATGTACCCACTCCTCATACGCAACACGATCGCTTTTATTTAAAGTAGTAACATATTCACCTATTTTAGTATATAGTTTTTTTAATAATTTAACATTGATGATTTTACCCGCTTCCACTGCTTCGGACCCTTCTCCTGCCTCTCTTTTAAAACGATTAAGCGTCCCCTCAATATCTAATGGAGTGGTATCAGCACCCAAAACCTCTATTTTGGTTGCCGCCGCTTCAGAACCACCGCGCATAGTCGCCAAAACGCTCTTTACTAATTCCGAGTTATATTGGTAAATATACTTCCCTAATAATTTTTGACCAGTAATATCTTGAATATTTAATGTTTTACCATTTAAAGGGTTTACTATATTGTTATACATTTATATATATATATATATTTTTTTGTTGGCAGGCGTATAATAAATCTTAAACTTCTAACATCATAAAATATCTAAAAGTTTTGACTCTTTTATTATTTTATTATATATATATATAGATGAATTTGTATTCTAAAATTGTTAATCCAGTCACTGGTAGAAAAGTTCTTGTAAATAGTAGATTAGGGAAAAAAATTTTAAGACAATATTTAGAAATTTTAATCGGTGGCGCGGGACCTGCTATCCCATTTCCAATTTTTTCTGTGTCGGATGATATTATTTTAGTTGCTAAGTTAGCGAATATAGTTAAGAATGATGACACTAGTATAATACCACACGAAGTGAGACATTGGTCAGAACCAAGAATTCTGGGCGCTGGTCCGGGGGATGAAGAAGTAGAATATCCCTATACCATTATACAATTGGAGCCACCCACCGGCGTCACCGCCCTCACCGCCCCCACCAAATGCATTCCACCCAGCACGAACGCATTTTTATTATTAAATATAGATAATGAATACGACGAGGAAAATGTTGAATGGTCCGGCCCAGGCCCCGGGGAAGATATAGTAGATGTAATTTTTAGACAACTTCGAAAAGCTAAAATAATATTTATACATACTGGTGGTGCAGAACCAATAATTACAAGTTTCTGTTTACAAGACGATGAAAAGGATACCATATACAATCAGGTTGCGGAGGTTGCGGAGGCTGCGGAGGCTGCAGGGGTCGTTCTCTCTCATCCCAGCGAATTGGAGTACCTCATAAATTTAAATCAGATACAACCACAACTTAGTACACCTAATCTTGGCGAGCAGATGACGCAAGGGGCGGGATCGGCCCCGTTGCGTGTAAACCTGACTATGGTGCCTAAAGGTTCGTGAAATAATTATTTAATTTAGAACATGATACATATTTAGTATCATTTATTAATCAACTTTTTCGTTATTAAATGTTGTATTGAAAAACAAATTGCGCCAAAAAGATATTTTTTATTATAAAAATATTGGTTATGAAATCCTCTTGACGAAATAAAATTTTTAAAATTTAATTTATATAATATTATTATTATAAAAATTTATTGTAATGAACTATTTTACTACAAATAATAATCCCACTCAACTATTAATTATACCTTAAAGATAAAGGTATATTTATATATAATTACGATGGGATCAGGAGTATCGTCGTACAAAAGTAAAGAACTCGGTGTTGAACAGTTATCATTATGTTTGATAGAAACACAGCGTATCCTTACCACTCAAACACAGGAACTCTCGGTAGTAAACGAACATGTTCGTAAATTAGAAAAGGATAATACAGCGCAAAAAAAGAAACACAAACGTTTGAGATGTCTTCGTTATATAAGAGAGCATAATATTATTGACACTATTGGGGGGAAAAGATTTTTTTTGACCTACTCCCTTCATACAGTAACACAGACCATGCGGTTTCCAGAGTTATGCGAAGCACAAATTCAAATATTCAATCCTCCATTGATAGTGGAAACAAACCGTTTCGCTAAAAGCGCTTATCCACTGGAACTGCCATTACTCAACCCAAATGACGTAGGCGACGCGACTATTGGAAGAATTATTCTAAAATACAACCACTCGTCAAAGATTGAAAACGACGACCCCTGGACTAAGGAAGAAGAAGGTTTTATTGCCTCTGTTTGTTCATTAATTGCATTAAAAATAGGGTGTGATGAGACAAAACAACTTCTCGAAAAAACACACAGTCAAAGGGAGTTATTAGATGATATTTTACCAGCGGATGTAGTGGATACCTTATTGAACACAGGTGAAGCACCCCCTCCCCAAAGCTATATGTGTTCAATATTATTTACAGATGTCGTTGGTTTTACCAAGTTGTGTGCGCAGACAACGCCCCTTTGTGTCGTAAAAATGCTGGATGATATGTACACAGCATTCGATACCATTGTAACCAAATCGGGCGACGCTTTATACAAGATGGAAACAATTGGCGATTCCTATATGGTGGTTAGTGGAGTACCACGTAATTATGCGTATCATGCGACTGAAGTTGTAAAATTAGCCCTTGCATTGATTGAGGCGATGTCTTCCATTCACATTGAATTGAGAGATGGAAGGATGGTACCCATTCATATTCGCTGTGGAATTCATTCCGGTAAAGTTGTTGCCGGTATTGTTGGTACAATTAACCCAAGATACTGCCTCTTTGGCGACGCGGTCAATACGGCCAGTCGGATGGAATCGACTAGTGAGACGATGAAGATTCAGATATCCAAAGAAACGTATGACTGTATTCAACAGGAACGTCTTAGTCCAAAGGCTTCTACATTACTGAAAATAGTGAATTTCGTACCAAGAGATGGCGTGGATATCAAAGGTAAAGGTGTTATGGATACTTTTTGGGTGGAGAATAATGAAGAGGAGCTGTGCGTGTCGCCACGGCGACGGCGGAATAGGTTGAAATCTATTACGGTAATGAATGAGAGGCTATCTACTTATTACGGTTGTAAGAAAGGTCAATCATGAATCCACCTCCAATTGGTAATAATGATCCCCCCGTAGCATACTTAATAGTCTTTACTTTAAGGTCGCATTCTAAAAGGTTCCTTATATGAGATTCTACACATAGATTATTGGACCACCTTTGACCAATTATTTAATATTATAAATAATTAGTCGCTTTATGATTATGATGAAGTAATGTATCAATACTAATAATAATTGTAAATAATAAAATATTTGTTAGGGTTCTTTCTTGTTTATTAACAAAGAATAAATATAGTATGTATATCACTAATGAGAATAAAAGATTATGCATAATACCCTCCCATTTTGACCATTCGTAAAATTTTTTTAATATATACACATAATAAAATTATCATTACGATGATTAAGACATTAATTATATTTGGAGCATACATCGCGTATAAAATATTATCGATATATTGAATTACTTTAATATAGAAGGGGTCATTATGTTTATAGTGTTCGCTACGCGGTTTCGTATACTTATCTAAAATATAATTAGCCGTTATTTTACCACTTTCGATAGCACCTTCCATAGACCATATATTTATAGTAGTCTTAGTATGCGCACCTGATAAAAATAAATTATCATATTTGGTTTTTTGTGAAGGACGGAATTTTTCATTATAAATATTATTAACCCATTTTTTATTTGTTTGTTCTTGATTACCATTAATGAAATTCCATTCATACCATATTTCAATATAGTCAATATCTTCTTTGTTTATATAAAATCCATTATTATCATATATTAATTTTCTAAAACTTTTTGAGCGTAATATTTGATATGTAATTTCCTTTTTTAATTTTTCATTATCTAAATGTTCGGCATTTTTACCAAACAGGGTACCCTTTTTCTCAAAATCTATTATTGTGCCGCTCCATAATGACTTAATGCGTGGTTTTTGCTTCCAATGTTTTTCTTGTGGATACCAAGTAATATTAAATTCACTATCATTCATAACAAAAGCAATATTACTAATTGGATACTTTATTTCTTTATTTATACCTATACGGAATGAGATGTGCTTACTTTTTGTCTTAGCAGTTAATGATTTAAAATTATTATATAAACCTCCCATTTTACTATTTCTTAAAATATCGACTGTATTAAATGGATTAATTGCTAATATGTAGTCGTTGGCCTTTAATTGCTTGATCATTCCATTTTGTTTAATGTCGACAGAAGTTATCGTATTTTTTTTATAATTTATTTTTACTAGTTCAGTATTAGTCAAAATATCAACACCATTTTCTTTTAAATGGCGAATCCATGGATTAATCCACACATCACTTGTAGGACCATTCATTACATGCCAAT
>Ga0209830_10003218_pt1 | contig 12612 bp, 9 predicted proteins | sample ArcticOcean_MG_C_12_FD_187439 | JGI IMG/M metagenome (GOLD analysis project Ga0209830, IMG submission 187439) | Marine microbial communities from western Arctic Ocean - ArcticOcean_MG_CB8_130 (SPAdes) (version 2) | ecosystem: Environmental > Aquatic > Marine > Oceanic | place: Arctic Ocean...
TATCCTTTTTATGTCGTCGTCGTTTTTCGTACGAAACGCCAAAGCTTAAATATTTAGCATCCGCTATCAATCGTCCATTATTACCGCCTATCAAACTCGCGACGCCTTTATGTTTCCCGCACGGCAACTGCCTAAAGAAACTCTGCAAGTTCTCCACGCACGCGTACTCTTTCGGCATCGATTTAAACATAACCATCGCGTTCTTCACTTCATCTCTCGATTGCCACTTACTACCAAATCTCGCGCGCGCTCGATAACTCTTCGCAGATTCCGATCGAACTCCAGCGCATAACTGCGCCCCTACGCCTCGCATCAACCGCTCCCACTTCTCCAAATACGCTCGTTCGCTCGCGTACTCGCACTCTTCCTTGTTCCATCGCGCGTTCAAATGTGCCCCTTGCTGCGACTCGCGCTCGAAATTAAACGCTCTCGCCCCTCTCGCGTTCTCGCTCCACCTGCCTCTGGCGAACGCGATTGAAACTAGCTCCGCGTCGCTCTCTCGCGCTATCTCGGTTAACCCTTTCGGTGCAGTCAAAGTATCTCGCTTTGTCATCTCTACATCATCGATCGCGAATTCGAACAACGCGGTGATTAAGATCTCCTTACACTCTACAGCATTCGTGCACGATGCTATCAAAACAAGTTCCTCTGAATATCTCTCGTTTGCTTTGACGAACTGTTTCGGACTACTCGCGCTCGAACTCCTGCTCATGACGACGTCTTGAATCGAATTCGAGAACAAGAACAGGACGAAGAACGCGATATTCATCCTCTCTCGAACACACACACACACACACACACACACACACACACACACTCTCACGAAGAAAAATGAGTAAACGATCTCCTATTCGCTTCGTTATCGCTCTTCATCCTCTCTCGAACACACACACACACACACCCACACACACACACACTCTCACGAAGAAAAATGAGTAAACGATCTCCTATTCGCTTCGTTATCGCTCTTCATTACCTCTCTCTCTCTCTCTCTCAATCGGAAGATTGAGCTTTTCGTGGAAGAATGGGGAACGAGGCTTCGGATGCACTTTTTCTTTTTTGGTGTTGAGGAGTTTAGGGTGTTGGAAAAGTTTAGGGTTTCGTTTTGTGCCAAAGAAGAAAGAACGTGTTGCCATTTAATCATTACCTCACTGATCTAAAATAGTCATAAATAAGTATTCAATCGTACTAACAAAGACGCAGACAAAGGAGCAGAAGAAGAAGAAGAACTATTTTGTTAAGAAATCCCCTCTCGTTATCGTCATCATCGATCGTTTATCGAAGAATAATAAGAAAGCGCGCGCGAAGTAATGGCGAAGGAACGAGTGACTGAGACAACGGTGCACCAGATATTAGGGGATGATGATGAAGAGGATGAGTACGAAGAAGAAGAAGAAGAAGATCTTTCGATGATGCACAATAAAAGACGAAGAAGGCAACCGATTACTACTGCTGCCGCTACTGCTGAAGATGATAATAATACGAGCAGTGAAATATGTTGCTTCGCGAAGGACGGATCGTGCGTGAGAAAAACCTCGTCCGGGTTCTTTAGCTACAGGGTCCCTAAAAAATGCGAGAAATATGCAGGCGAAAGATGTTGTGGGACGTGTTATTATAAATGTACGGCTGCGGATGAAAGGTGTGCTTTTGCGAACGACGGAACGTGCGCCGTGGCGAACAGATGCGAGAAGGATGGGATGAAAGTGACGTACGCGTACTTGAAGTACAGAGTGCCAAATTCGCACGCGAGATATTCAGGTTTGTGGTGTTGTAATTCGTGCTATTATAAGACTCAAGCTTTTGGGAAGATGTGCGCGTTCGCGAAAGACGGGACGTGTTTAATAGCGAACGAATGTCAAGCGAAAGGGAAAGCTATTGAGTATAACAATTTACCGCAACGCGTACCGAAAGGGTATCAGAAATTCGTCGGCTATAAGTGTTGCGAGACGTGCTATAACAAATGCCGCGCTACACTCGAGACTTGCGCTTTTGCGGAAACCGGCGAATGCGAGGTCGATAACGCGAGCATGAAGAAAAACGGCACTGCGCCGGCGTATAAGAGATTCCACAAAGTACCACAAACGCACCCGGTCCATGCCGGTAAAACGTGCTGTAATTCGTGTTACATCCAAATAAAAGCTAGAGGATTAAAATGCGCGTTCATGAACGACGGCGAATGTTCATTCGCAAAAAATTGCGTCAAGAGAGGCATCGAATGCGTGTACAAGAACTTGACGTACAAAGTTCCGAGCTCGCACGAAAAGTACTCTGGCGAGAAATGTTGCCGAACGTGCTATCGTAAATGCGCCGAGCACGCTAAAGAAGTCAGATGGGCGACCGTACTATCGAATTTATTAGAGAAAACTGACTAATACTATTAACATACACGTAGTAATATATGTTATAACATCATCTTACTATCATAGTATTACCTTTTTTCAGCGGTGAGTAGGGAAAACGACGCGATGCTCTCTAAAAAAAATACGCGTACATTGTAGAAGAAGAAGAAGAAAACAACAAAAACGAATAGACAAAACAATACTACTGTAATGAAGACCATCGCTGCCGCTAGCGACGCCGTTGCTATTAAACGCAACACGAAATCGAATTCACGAGGAGCGAAGACGACGATACCTTTTGCAAATTTGAAGAAATCCAACTTAAGCGATACGACTAAAACGAATACGACTAAAACGAATACTATAGAAGAAACAGCGACATCGACATCATTAACGAATACGACTAAAACGAATACTATAGAAGAAACAGCGACATCGACATCATTAACGAATACGACGAGAAGAAGTTTAATGTTCCAGTCAATATCGACTCCAATGATGTTAGCATCTTTACTGCAAATAGGCGCGAAATCTGAACCACCACAAACATTAGGTGTTCAAGAATTCAATGGGATCAAATCCTTAAGTCTATGTCCTCAAGGCGCGCAGAACTGTTTAAGTACTGCGGAAGAGATGGGGCAGGCTAATTGCTACGCACCGCCGTGGACGTTCAACCCCCCAGAATCGATCAGAGTTTTGAAGAATGAGAACGTCTACGACGTGGCTTTGGCGAAGAAGCAATTGCTCGATGTATTGAACGAGACGGATTGCGACGGGTTCGAGCTAAACGTCGTTCAAGAATACGACGATTATATCAGGTGTACGTATACTTCGCCGACGTTCGGGTTCATCGACGACGTCGAGTTCTGGTTTCCTAGGGATAAACGCTCGACCGTTGAATATCGCTCAAGTTCTAGAATCGGTAAGGACGACGGCGGTAAGAACAGATCGCGCATAAGAACTTTGCGTTTAGCCTTGCAACAAAAATACGACTGGGCCAGCGTAGGTTTTTAAATATACATAATCAGTTCGTACGGTATACTACGCTACGGTTTTCGATACCGTCTATCGACGACGTTAAAAATTAATTGTACATCCGCAAGTACCTAATCTTTTCTCAGCAAAACCTCAAAAGCTGTTGAGCAAACAACGAACTTATTTGACGCGATAAGTATAAACGGATCGCGCGGATTAACGAACGCATCAGAAACAGAAAAGATAAATAGATCCAAAAGGTGTGGAAGTTAAGTTTAGGTGACACCTGTACTTCTTTCAGCGATAAGTGAGCACGCAATTATTTCGTAAACATCAACGAACGCATTAGAACTGAAACATAAAAGATAAATAAATCCAAAACTTGTTCGTGGAAGTTAACTTTAGGTGACACGTGTACTTCTTTCAGCGATAAGTGAACGAAGTAATGGACTCGAGAATGGGCCGACAAAGAGCACAGAGTATACAGGAGATCTTCGTACTACAGCCATCGGCGATAGTTGATCACATAGCAGTGAGCGCGAGGATCGAAGAACACTTCGTCGATGGCGAGCTAGGTGGCTCAAAACCGATTACTTCGAACGAGTTGAAGAACGCGCTCGCTGGGTTGGGCGAATGGTCCACGAAAATCGGCGGCAGCGCGACGAATATCGCGGTATCGATGAGGCAAGGGTTTGAGATTTGTGCCGGAGTGATCGGGGCGTACGGAGACGACGAAATGGGAGACTTCTTTGAGACGAGCATGAGGAAGAACGGTGTCGATGTTACGTTTTGTAAACGAAAAGAGGGTGTTTCTACGGGTAGATGTTTAGTGTTAGTGCATCCGAAAACTGGCCAACGGACGATGAGGCCGGCGTTTGATGAAAAATGTCGACTCGCTTCGTCGGAACTGCCCGAGGAAGCGTTTAAGGGCAACGTCGCGAAGAACGTGTGGAAAACGAAATGGGTTATTTTGAACGCCTACGCGTGTTACGGAGAAGATGAATTGTTAGAGAGAGCTCTCGATTTAGCCGAGGCGCAAAAGGCCAACGTGTGTTTTCATTTATCCTCGTTCGAGCTCGTGCGTAAGTTCAAAGATAAACGAATCTTAGAGTGTTTAAGAAGAGATTGCGTAAAAATCGTTATGGGCAACGAAGACGAAGTCACAGAATTTGGAAACGGTGATTTTGAGAAAGGCTTAGACCTTTTGAAGGAGAACGTTGAAATAGTCGTTGCGACTTTAGGTGAAAAAGGCATGATTGCTTTAGAAACGAAGGAAAACATAACAAGACGCATTGAACAGAAAGCTTTTACGCCTCCGAACAAAATCATTGATACTACTGGAGCTGGCGATGCGTTGACGGCGGGGTTCATGTACGGAGTCTTAAGAGGCAAAACTTTAGAGAGATGTTGTGAAATCGGCTCTTTGACAGGTTGCGTCGTATGTACAGTCTTCGGAGCCGAGATAGGAGAGGATGGATGGATGTTCGTTCACGATAGGATGTACACGCTGGGCGAAAGGGATTTACAAGGTTTCACCAAACGTAACGATTCTTATTTTGCAAAGATTGCTCGCGGAAGTGCAAAGGCTGTGCGCTCGGAACTCTTAGAATGCTATGAACTGATTGAAAAATGTGGAAGAGGGTTAGTTTATTACGGCTCCGCGCGATTGCAGTCTGAGACTGAAATTTATAAGCAGTCAAGAGAGCTCTCTCGCCGTCTCGCACTATTATTCGACAACGTTACGACGTGGACTGGTGGTGGACCAGGTAAATTGTTCACTATTACAGCTATCAACTTGATTTATTATTTATTACAGGAATGATGCAAGCCGCCAGTCTCGGCGCGATTGACGCAGGTAAAATCGTTGCTGGGATTCGGATAGCACGCGAAGCTGGTACTTCTGTTAAATCGACACAGAAAAGTTATTTAGAACCAGATAACGAAGTATATTGTCGCTATCTCGCGCCAAGAAAAGTAGCTCTCACTGACGCAGGCGTGCGAAAGACATATGCCGACCGCACGGCGTATATTTTCCTTCCCGGCGGCCTTGGAACCATGGATGAATTCTTTGAGCTGTTCACGCTCGTACAATTAGGAAAGCTCGGTACAGAGCTCAAAGTACCAATCATTCTCGTTAATTACGATGGATTTTATGACTGCCTATTAACTTTCATCGAGACGATGATCAGTCAAGGAACCGCTTCCGCAAATGATATCACTTTCATTAAATGCGTGAATACAAATGATGAAGTCGTTTCGTTTCTTGCTAATTATTATAATATTATTGATCATTAAATTATCTATACTACATGTACAAACTAGTACGTTTTTTATCACACGTACTCATTGATCATTGAATTATTATCTATACTAGTCCTAGTGGGAATTCTTTCGCTAATGCTTTGATGTTTCTCTCATCAACGAGCGGCATCAGATGAATTCTCCCCGTACAGCCTAAACTAATTCGCAAATACCCCCACGCATTTTCTGCGTTCGGATTCAACTCTAAAGCTCTTAAATAGTACGCCACTGAAGCTTCATACCGGCCTTGATTAGCAAAACCAATACCCATGTTTGTCCACGCGCGAGTATAGTTTGGCTTCAAGTCGAGCGCCTTTCTGTACGAAGAAATTGCTTCCGAACTCTTCGCCGCATTTGCCTTTGTTGCGCCAATTTTATTGTGCAAACGATGATCTCGAGGGCTCAGACGTGCCGCCGTTTCAAACGCTCGCATCGCTTCGTCGTAATCCCTTGTTAAATGAGCTAAAACACCAACGACTGCGTGTATGTTTGCACTTTGTGGTTGTATCCTAGAAGCTTCTCGAAACAAATCTCTTGCGACATTTTCATCGAGGACATTTTTCCCCTCGACGAGATGCGAAACACCTTGCTGCTTGCGCAACCAAGAGATGGCATGTTCAATCGCTTCTGTTTTCTCGAGTTCGTTCGTATGACTAACAGCTAATTGTAATGCAACTTCGGCATCGAGTGGGTCGCGTCTGTGCGCTTCTCGCATGGCCGCAATTGCTTGAACATCATCATCGTTTTCGGCATGCGCTTCGCCTAGTAAACGCCAGGCTTCGATGACTGGGATACCTTCACTAGATTGTTTTGCAGCGGCCTCAAGCGCGAGCGTGGCTTCTGAAAGCACGCCAGTCTTTATAAGATCTCTCCCAATTTCAAGAGCGTTAGGGTTACCATCGTAGGGGTTCGGACGTGTGAATATATAGTCACTCCTCACATCGTTTCTCCCGATAGAATCATTCAACATTGAATCATTCCAAGCGGTTTCAAACTGATATTGCGGGTTATTTTGTGCAAATTCGTTAGCCCATTGTTCTGGTAAACTTGAAAACTCGTTCGCCCAATTTTCTGCGGCGTAGGCAGAGTTTGTCGTCATCGTCGTCGTTTGGTTCGTTTGCTGTTTTTCTTGCTCCCTTCGAAGCGTCGATTGAAACTCGTTAGCCCAACGTTCGCCGCCGCTTATATTCGCACTCTGAAACTCTGTCGCCCAATCATCTTCGACTTGCCTTCCTCTCTCAACACTCTTCAAATCATTATCGCGAACGGCTACTTGGCCAGAGCCGATATTTTGCATCAATTTAACGAATGACGAGTTTGCAAATTTTGGATCTTGACCGAGCGTCCGCGCTAACTCTGCGCTATGCATTCGAGTCTCTGCATCAATCATGGTTTCTCTAGACATTTGATTTTGTTGTTGTTGCATTGGTTGCGATCGTTGAAGTTGTCTCTGTTGCGTGAACTCATTCTCCCATTGATGTTGTGGTTGTTGATACGCTCCGTTGTTATTCATGCTCACAAACTCGTTCGCCCATCTCTCGCGCTCTGACCCTCTCGCATCCTCAAACTCCCTCGCCCATTGCGCAGACGAAGAAGAAGACAAATCCATTGCTCGAACGTTACCATTCATTTGCATGGCTCTACTATTTTGCGCGTTCTGAAACTCACCCGCCCATTCTCTACCTTGCATCTCTCGCTCTCGTTCTCTCCCGAACTCGTTCGCCCATTGCGCCGCTCTTTGCCGTTCTCTAATCATCTGGAAATCATTCGCCTGCTGCTGTTGTTGCATCACTTGCCCTCCTCCTCCTGCCCCTAAAAGCATTCGTTGTTGATTCTGTTCTCGTTCTCCTCGTCGTTGTCGTTCCCATTCATTCTTCATCATAATCTCTCTCCTCTCTCGCTCGCCCTGCTGCAACGCTTCGTTCTGCTCCTTCATCATCTTTTGCAAAATATTCGGTGCAACCTGTCTCCCGATCACGTCCGACCTCGCCCTCTGTTGCTTACTACTGCTCAAGTCTCGCGTATTCTCTGCACGTCTCGCTCGTTCCATGTCCGCCGTCCATCTCTGCCGTTCACCCTCGATCACTTCTGGCGAAATATCATCCCGTTGCATCTGTTTTTCACGCAACGTTTCCCCGAACTGATTAGCGTTTGTGTTTGCGGTGTTCTTCGTTACACCGAATAAGAGTTGATCGGTTAAGCGCATTAAAGGGTTCTGGTTCTGGTACGAGCCGTCGTCAGGGGCGCATCCATCCGGAGCTCGCACTAAATCGCGCACGAATGACATCTTAATACTACTTTGTAACTTAGTGTAGAGAGTTTGTGTGTGTTTTTAATGAGGGAGCTGCTTGGACTGTGTGGAGAGATTTTTATGGATTACGGGTGTCGGGTGAGTGTGTGTATGTATATATATATATATATATTGATGACAAATTTAGAACGCAGATACAGATAGTGATGATCGATCACAGTAAGACGAGCGCGACATCTTTAGGGAGCAAAGTATCGCATATTCTCCAATTGTAGAGATAGTAATGCAAGTCGCCGTCGCCGACGCCGAACTTTAAGGAGTCCAAGAATTTATCGTTTTCGCTCACGTTTAAGGCGTTGAAGACGTCGAAACCGAGATCTCTGGCGAGAACGAGCGCATCTTGAACGAGATCTTCGATGTTTTCACTCGTCGCGACGTTGTAGTAGCAGTATGCAGCTTTTAAGAGCGATGATTTTGAGTCCGCTCCCGTTTGCGAGTGTTGTATGACCGTGCTGCTGAGGTTGTAAAAGGAACAGAAATCAGTCGCTTCGTTCGTGCGTTCGTCGATTTTTACGTAACTATATACGACGTCTTCGCGTGGTACGAGCCAATGTCTCACGTCTTCTTCCGTTTTAATAGGCGCGAGCTTGAACTTTTCGAAATATGCGTTTAATAATTTCGTGACCGTTTTCACGTCCTTCTCCTCCATCGAGCGCAAGCCTTTGATGCGAATTTTCTTCGGCATCGCGTAATGCTCAATGGTCTCGGCCATCGTCATCCCTCTTCCTAATTGCGTGAACCTAATATCTACCAATTTTTTGACGTTGATACTTCTGTGCCAATACCTTGCTTTCGCGCAAGGTTTTGGGAGAACGACGCCGGCGGTATACGCCGCCTGCCAAACGTTTTTCAAATTAATTCTACGAGTAATCTCTTGAATCAAAACTGGAGCAAAGTTCTTCCTCCTTAACTTCTTATGCACGCACAAAAAGTTAATCTCTGCAATTTCCAAACGATGATCATTCGCTTTCAATTTCGCCGGGATCCCAGTTATCAACGCGACTAGCGTACCGGTACAGGATATTCTCACCCCTACGTGCCAACTCTTCTCCCACCCGGGAGGTCTTAAGGCCCATTTCACGAATTCTGGTGCATATGCGAATCTAAACATCTCATCGTCGTCCTCGACGTAGTTATTCGCCAATAACTCGAAAATTTCATCTCTCCCAGTTTGCGTATCTACGTCGACTTCGTCCCAAATATACCCCGGCGGTAAATCAAACCCTTTCGTTCTCACGTCTTCAACCGCTCTCTTTTGCTCAATAGCGCCATCGTCGTTATTATCCTCGTAACCATCATCGTTATCGTCATTTTTCGCAGTAGTCATAGTATCATCCGTACTATCGCCACTATTCCTCCCAACTAAATTCGCGCTCCTACGACTTATTACGCGAGTAGTATTCCTCCCGACGTCGTCGTCGTCGTCGTCGTCGTTCGATACAGAATCAAACTGCATGACAGGTTGCGTAGACCAAAACTTATGTTCCTTCTTCTGTTGCTCTATTCTATTATTATTTACACTATTATTATTACGATGATGATGATGATGACCATTATTATCATTCGTCGCGTTCATCGTCCTCAACATTCGCTCCATGGCCTCCAAGATCGACTGCGAAGAAGCGCTTTCGCCGATTGCATCAGTCCTGGTTACGTCACTATCCTTGCCGTCGCCCGGTTTCCCTCGCGGTGAAGTCTGTGGTCGTTCTTCATTGGCTTCATCGCTCTCTGTCTTCTTCTCCCTCATTCTTCGAGCTCGTTCCTCTTCCTCTTCTTCGTCGTCTTCTTCTTTCTGTGGATGTATATATTTTCCACTCTGATTGGACTCGACTCTGTTACTACTGACTACTACTGACTACTACTACTACTAACTAACTACTACTACTCTCTTCTTCTGTTCAACGCAGCAGATGTTTATTACGATTTATTTATGACCGTTTTTAGATTAAGCCAACGGAATAAACCTATTCTAATACGTAAAAGAGAATGAGTAGGGAAGAATTCGTAGCGAGACACTATGAAACCCTAAACAGCTCAACTGTGTAGGGTCAGTTAGGTTTAGGGTTTCATCAAAGCAGACGCATCCTTTCCACTTTTTCCTCAAATGCACATAAAACACGCGCGTTTATTGATGTTATTAGTAGTAGTATTATTATCATCGAGAAAGTGAGAGAGAGAGAGAGAGAGAGAGAACTGCTCTCGTGTGTGTGTGTTAGTGCGCGTTATTTCTTTTTTGTCGTTTGAGTAAGAGTGAGAGTTAAAAGGAGAATTTGAGTTTAAGTTCAAACTTGCCAGAGCTTCGTGGGAAGTTGTTTGTCGTTGTCGTGCGTGTTGTTCGTGCATAAATGATAACGTCGCCTTCGATGGATGATAACGAAACGAACGCGAACGCAAAGAAATGGTACGAAGAGAGCGATGTTCTACTCGCGAGTTTGTTCATGGCAATGTTAGCCTCTGCGATCGCTAGCGTACAGATCGCTCTGCATTTGAGGAACTATTCGAACCCGGCGCAACAGAGGCATATCTTGAGGATTATCTTTTTAGTGTGCGTGTATTCAATTTTTTCGTTCGCGGCGTTGTGGAAACCGTCGATTTCGTTAGATTTAGATACGATCAGAGATGCGTACGAGTCCTGGGTCGTTTATAACTTTTTAGCGTTATGCTTTGAGTACGTTGGCGGACCTGGGAACGTGCAGAATAACATGCAAGGAAGAGAATTACGCGCGAGTTTTTGGGCGTGTACGAGAGAGGCAACGGCAGTAGACGGCGCATATTTAAGGAGGAGTAAGCAATACGCTTTACAGTTTGTGTTTTTGAAACCGTTTCTGTCGTTGATTAGTTGGATCATGCACATGCGAGGGCATTACGGCGATTCAAAGTTAGATTTCACGCAAGGCTACGTATACGTTTTGTTTTGTTATAACATTTCGTATACGATGGCTTTATATGGGTTGATGATGTTTTATAGAGGCGCGTATGATTTGCTAAAACCACATAAGCCTTTGGCGAAATTTTTATTAGTTAAAGCTGTTATTTTCTTGACATTTTGGCAAAGTGCGTTCATCGCGTTAGCCGTGGCCACCGGCGACGTCTCTTCCCCTGAAGAAGGACGAGCGACGCAAGATTTTTTAGTCTGCGTCGAAATGGTCTTTGCAAGCGTTTTCATGCACATCGCATTCCCTTACACAGTCTATCAGTCGCGATCGGGCGTTAGTAGATTCGTCGCGAATGTCGGCCACGCGTTATCAGTTGGTGATGTTCTAGACGATACCGTTCATCAATTTGGGAGAACGTATCAAGATTATACGTTACACGGAGCGAGTGACAATAGCGAAGCGCAAGTGCAAGCGCCTCAAATGCAAGCGGTCTCTGTCGGTAGAGATGATCGAGATTCAAAGAAAAAGACTACAGTAATGGAAGAAGTCGTCTTGGAAGAAACTGATAATCCCTATTCGTATTCAATCGCAACACCGTCGCCGAGACGACGCGCTGATAATAGTAATAATAATAGTGCTACGACGACTTCGTCATTGAATAATCCATTCTCAAATCTAACGTCGATTGAATTACAGGAAAGCGGAGATGATAAACCGCCGCCTTTGTTGGAGCTATGATGATTAAATGATATTAAAAAAGCATAATCCACGAAAGTAATAATAGTAGAAGTCAAATATATACGCTCGCAATAGTATACTGTAATTATATATTAGAACATTAAATAATACTACACACACACACACACACACACACACACACACACACACACACACACGCACGCATCATTATAAATGTGTAGTCATCAATCGAGATAGAAAAGCGTAACCATTTTTCGTTGCGCTTTAGCTTCTCTGCAAGTATCTAACAGAAGCGTCGAGTCGTGAAACGCGAAACAAATCACTTGCCTCACTTTACTCACGATAACATCGTTACATATCCTGCTCGCCTCTAACAACGGTAAATGATCGTTCTCTGGACATTCTTGTACTTGCCTCACGTTCTCCAATAACTCTCTGCTCTCCGCCGGTTGCTTCGATAGACTTTGCGGTAAGACGACCGTCAGCAACTCCGGTCGCTCCGCTCGTAACGATCCTCTAATCACCGCGGCGTTCGTCCCAGTCGCGCCCGACGTAAATATATGATTCCCGGTTAAACACAACGCGTACGCTAAAATCTCAATCAATTGTTGATGCAGAAAACCCATATTCCTGGTCCCAAAAAACCCAATCTCTTTCGGGCAATCTTTCTGTATCGCCATGAGTTCTTGTAAGTAATCGAGCTCTGGGAACGAACTCCCATCCGGCACGTCGTCGTCGTCTGTTTCTTTTCGTTCCCTCTCGAGCACTTGCGCTCCAGGTCGTTTTCGCTGTCGCAGTCGTTCTTCTTCTTCTTCTCTTTTAAGGCGTTCTTGTTCCGGTTTAGCGCGTTTCGGATCATCGAACGACGAACTTGCTCTGACGATCATTCGCTCGCGCCCGGTCTTCCCTTTGCGAACATCACTACTCGCTTTATAATCGTAATCATAATCTTCTTCGTATTCTCTCGAACCAGAATGTTTCGCGTTAACGAGCAAACCTCGTCCAAATCGATAACAGGTCGACCTCGTGCGACACGCAGCACTACTACTCGCTCTAAAGAATCCGACTCTAGTCGTCTTCTGCGTCTGCGTCGATTGGTTGAGCACGGAGA
>Ga0209830_10003221_pt1 | contig 12609 bp, 9 predicted proteins | sample ArcticOcean_MG_C_12_FD_187439 | JGI IMG/M metagenome (GOLD analysis project Ga0209830, IMG submission 187439) | Marine microbial communities from western Arctic Ocean - ArcticOcean_MG_CB8_130 (SPAdes) (version 2) | ecosystem: Environmental > Aquatic > Marine > Oceanic | place: Arctic Ocean...
GCGTTCTTTGTGCGAGTGCTTTTTTGAGAACTACGGAATATGTGCGCATAAAATATACTACGCCGCTGTGACGAAGACTAACACTAAATGGAACAACGAACGGCCCTTGCCTGATTGGTCTTTCTTCCGTATTAAGAAGCGACTTTTCTGCACGGTTCGTGTTCGCTCGGGTACGGTTTATTCGGCGGGCGACAATCTAATCTATCGCACGTGCGGAATATTTCGTCGCGTTCTTGGACAAAGTTCACTTGTTCGTTGAAATGCGAAGGGACGAACGATGTGTCCGATAAGTGAGAGATGTCGATGAAGACTGTTTTCGTTTTACCTGCGATTGAGTCTATTTGTTGCTCAATCGTGGATAAATCGAACTTCTCGTCGTTGGCGTTGGAGAGGAGTTTTTTGGCGTCGATGACTGTTATGTCGTCCCTGAATCTTTGGTATCTCGGATCGTTCCAAAAATCCACTTCGAGCATGACGCCTTCGTCGCAATCGAAATTTAAGCTTTGGCAACATAATTCGTTCCTGTTTTTACCGCATAACGTTGAGACAACTATTTGATGGCGCATCATGATGTTGTTTTGCGCGGCGCCTTGAACTTTTTCGATCCAAGGCGCGTCGCAAGGAACCGTTGGAGAAATTGGTCGTCGTCCAGAAGCGGTTGCGATTTCAACGACTCTTGCGACGGATAAGCCGTGCTGTTCGACTCCAGCCTTTGCATTCGATACCGTTGTTTTTAAACCAATGAATCCAAGGACGCCTTTTGATCCCAACTTTTCTTCAACTTTTTGTAAATGGTACGGTTTATACGCTTCTGCACCGTAGTTCCACCATCCGAGACCTTTAAAAGTTGTCGTCTTTCGCAACGCGCCTACGGCATGTCCCATGACAATTCTCGTTGGTTTTGATGTCCAATAACCGGGTTGTCCTTGTACTTGCATTGGACCTGCGATGCCGGACCATCCAGAAACCATCCAAGGCGGGAAACCGCAGACGATTTCTTCTTTTTCTTTTTCTTCTTCTTTAGTTCTTGTTGTTGGAGGAAAGTTTTTCAAACCTACAAGTTTTCTTGATTTGATTTCGTATTCGTCGCCTATTTTCATCGGTCGAACGTCAACTTCTTTCAATCCGGGCGGTAAAATTTTTTCGTTAATCTTTTCCATGGATAAATCCCATCGCGAACTGTCGTAGTTTTGTTTTTCGACCCAATCGTCTCGCATTTTGTTCCCATTTCCTGGATCAATCAATCTTTGCATGGAACGTCTAAATACAGGTTTCCCAGATACAGCGGTTTCCACGACGTCGTTGAAGATGTGTTGGTCCCATAAGGTCTCCTTTGCGCCGGCGGCTATTTGACCGCGCCAATTTTTCAAAGGCGGTTCCGAGTCAATAATTCTGAGCATTCGAGAAACGGTTTCATTTAAAACCCATCTCGTGACGCCAAACTCTGGGGCATTTTGTGCGTAAACACATCCAATATTTAATCCACCCGCGTGTCCATTTTCATCTTGAGCGAACAACGTGAACTTATTAAAAGGAGGAGATTTTAACAAAGGATACGGGTTCATTTCGAAACGAACATCCGTGTCTACGTACATTGGATTGTACCCCATGCCAACTAATCTTTCCATGTAATGAAATCTAACCCACCACAAACGAAAAGGCGTCGCTTGTTCTTCTGCGCTGACTTGAAATGTCCCCATTTGTTTCGCGCGGGTTTTCAAAAACGACGTCCAACCGCAATCTACACCCCACGGCCCTTTAAGCAAATCATAACACGTTTCCGCCGTATTCGTGATTAGGATATAATGTTCAAATCCCAGTTTTCGCAAATTTGCAACTGTATTCGCGGCTAAATGGTTCCCACCTCTATTCGTGACGAATAAAATAATCTCTTTCCTAAAGCTTCTTCTTTCAGCGGCGATTTTCAAATTCCCCGGGAAATCTAAATCCATCCCATTTATTGGCGTCACTTGACCGATCGATCTCCACTCATGCTCTTGCAATGTATCTTCGGGATCCAATAATGGCAACGCGCCTCCAGTGAAAATATCAAAATTCGGCGCTTGATCTTCTAAAGAAATTGCCGTAGAGTCTCCGATTTCAATCGCTTCTTCGACTACTTTTGAAATCTCGGGCGTTGGCGGAGCAGTTGGCGCCGGGGGTGCCCAGCGTAAACCATACGTCGACGTCGCTCGTACATAAGACCCTTCGTTTGTATTATCTTTATACTTTTCAGGTGGTTCGTCTACATTATTATTATTACTATTAGCCTCTCTAATTTTATTTTGCATTTCCTCAACCAATCTCGCGTCTTCCTTTGTCCTCATCTCATCCTCAAAATCTCTCCTCAAAAGTTCCTCCTTCTCCTTCTCCTGCTCTCTTTTATTCTTCTGTTCCTCGGCTTTCCTAAGCACTTCTTCGTATTGCAGTTTCCTCACGACCTCGTCCTCTCTCTTCTTCTTCTCCAACTCTTCCTCCATGACCTTACGTTCCTCGGCTTCCTTGATCTGAATCGCAATCGCAAATCCTTCCTTCTCCTCCTCCTCCTCCTCAATAATTTCCTCCGCTTTCTCGATCCCGACTCTATCAATCAACTCCTTTTCGTTATGTTCCTCTAAAGTCTCCAAACGCTCCTTCCTTCTTTGCGCGATACGTCTCTCGTTCAAATCTAACCTCCCAGTCTTCTCATCGACCAATAAATCATTCGCTCCTCCGTTCTCGCTTCCGCCGAACATCATCATCATCGATGCAGCGCTTTCTCTGCCAAAGAAGTGCTTCCTGACGGCCATTCTCGCGACTAACAGGTCTTCGTAGAACACGAATAAGGCTATCGCTATTAGCGCGTAGCATAAGTTCTTGACCGATACGAATCCTGCCGCCCCATTCGTGGGAAGATAATTCGTCTCGTCGTCCTTTGATTGTTTCGCGCGCGTCTGCGTCAACGATGATGGTTTCGTAGAAAACGAAGAAGAGGAGTCAGGAGAAGAATGTTTAGAGAGGGGATTGGAAGCGTTCGATGGTAAGAGCACTTGATGGTCGTTTATTGATCTTTGCGTGGCCATTTAAGTTATGATTGTTTTTTATGAGTCATCAGTTTCTTTCGTAACGCCTTTTAAAAGTCAAAGATTGAACTGCAAATTAAAATCAGAAGGAGATTGAAATCGTTATTCGTTGAAATGGTTAATCGAGCAGAGTATGGAACGAAAAAGAATAGTGATAACAACGAACATGGGGCGTGGCGACCGAGAGAGTTCAGTGATTTCGACGACGGCGGCGCGTTTCCTGAGATTGATGTCGTGCAATTTCCGAATAGAATAGGCTGGAACGAGGACGAAAATGATTGCATCGCATCGACTGAATATAACTTCGCTAAACTGACTCTGATGCACGCGGAACAACAATTGAAAGTTGTAGGAGTAGAAAAAACGAGCGCACGAACGAGCGCTTATGCGAGTTTTGTGGATTTCATGAGAGCTTTTAATGAACAAGAGGTATGTACAAACATTTCAAAGTTTGGAAGTTTGAGATCTGCGAAGGATGTTCAAATCGTTGACGACGCGCTGATCGATTCAGTTGAATTCGAGAAGGAGTTTGTTACTTCGTTTGATGGTATTGGGTTACCTTGCGTGGTGAAAAACGTCTGTTGTGATGATTTCGATATTGATCTTTTGAGTATGTACGGTGACGAAGAAATCACGATAAACGACTTAGCACCTGCTCGACGGACTGATGTCGAGGAGAATAAACAGAAGACTTTGATTACAACGGCGAAGAGATATGCGCAATATTTGCACGAATACGAAAACTCGAACAAACAACAATCACCGTATTATAACAACGGCTGGCGCATATTTTCAAAGTATCCAGATTTGAAACATTCTTTTTTTGAAATGCAGCCGAGGTTCTTGAAAGATATCGATCAAACCGAAATCATTCTTCGGCAAACGTTTGAGATTCTCTCCAAGTCGTTACCGCGAAATGCGTTGTCAAATAATATCGAAGAAATGACTGCATCTGTTAATCAAAGCCTTAACAAGGCATTTATTGGTCCAGTTGGTTGCGTAACTCGATTACATCACGATGCGTCTGACGCGCACGGGTTCCTCGCTCAAACGAAAGGAAAAAAGCTTTTCGTTTTGTTTCATCCAAGATCTGATGTCGATGCGACAAACTGCTGTTGTTCATCATCTTCTTCCAACGACGATGACAATAATAAAAGCGAGAAAAATCAATCTTTGATTGATCCCTTGAAATTCGTTCCAGTAAAAGCGAGAGAGAACATGTATAGCGTTGTCGTTGAACCGGGAGAGGCGATATTTATTCCTCGCGGGTGGTGGCATTATGCCGTCTCGCTCGAAACATCACAAACTGTCATGAGAAATTGGTTTCATGCGACAACAAACGCAAAAGGTCTCGTAGAAATGATGTTGAAATCAGTCAACAAAACCGTGAGCAAAAATACTAAGTAATAAGGAGTCGATTTAATATATTCTTTATTCAAATTTTAATAAACAAAAGCTACGGGCGGGATATGATGCAACACACACACACACACACACACACACATAATTACTCTAGGCCGAGAAGAGTTCTTCTAAAGTCATCTCTCTATTCGCCGCGACTTCCTTTGGCATTCTTAACTCAGCCAAGCCTTTCACGGTAGCTCTCGCGTTGTTCAACGGGTTATTACTTCCCAACTGTTTCGCGAAGCAGTTCTTATAGCCAGCCAATTCCAACACCGCTCTGCAACTCCCACCGGCGATAACACCAGTACCCGGTGCCGCCGGTCTCAACATGACGTGCGCGCCTCCGTTTCCTTTCACCGTAACGCGGTGCGGGATCGTATCTCCCTTTGCGATTGGAACCTTAATTACGCTCTTTCTCGCATCCGAGGACGCTTTCATGACCGCTCCAGAAACCTCTTTCGCTTTCTTGCACCCAACACCAATCGTACCTTTACCATCTCCAACAACGACAGTCGCCCTGAACGACATTTGTGACCCCCCTTTCGTAACCTTCGTCACTCTCGATACTTGCACGACGTTTTCAGTGAATGGATCATCTTCTTTTGCGCCACGTCCTCCGCGACCACGTCCACCACCGCGACCTCCGGCACCACGTCCGGCACCACCACGTCCACCTCTTTGTCTCGGTTGCTGTTCTTCGTTATCACCGTCATCTTGATCGTTATCATCGTCCGATGCTTTCACGATTAATAATACTCTTTTCTTGTTCTCTGTAATTCTTTGGCGTCTTTGATTCGCTTGAGACGCGATGCGTTGATTTTTGTTCGCGCAAATTGAAACGCGCGCGGCAACGGAATGCGCAGATGCGGATAAGGAAAACATTATATGCTCGAAGAAGGATTCTTACACTCGTTTAGATCGTTTTATTTAGTTTACTACGTTCGCGCGGGCGCTTTTAATTCGCTTTTTAACTCTCGTTCTGACGTTTTTCGTCCGTCGTCGTCGTTCCAAGGCAGCGGCAGCCAAAAATGGATAACCTCAAAAACCTCTTTTTTTATTCGAAACCCTCCTCGTTATGCAATTCCGAAAACTAGTGCAGAGATTCGCGAAAATATACTTCTAGCTTTTATTGGCCAGAAGTTGTTTGTAACTAATTCTTCTTAATCCCTCTCTCTCCCTCTCTCTCTCTCTTTACAAAAACTACGACGCAGACGCAGACATCTTTCCAGAACGAATTTGCGTAGAGCTCAGATCGTTCCTGAAACCATCTAAACGCTCGAAGCAATCGCTTAAACCGCAAGGTATTGAAGATGCGTTCATTGTCTCGAACGAAGTTTCGATGGCGTCGACTGCGGCGGCATCTTTTGAAGGCGTCGTAGTCGTAGTACTACTTCCGAGGCCAGGTTTAACCGAGCGGCCGCAGACGAGGAACGAACAGCCGTGGATATCTTTGATAGCCCTGAGTTCTCGAATCATTCGATCGCAGTCGTTGTCGTAGTATTTCGGATCGATGAGCCTTATGAATGTATCGTAGCCTACGATGAAGATCGTGTTCGGTAGAAGTTTTGCTTTTTGAGAGAACAAGGGACAGTTTCTCGTGAGCACGAGTCGTTTGTTTTCGACTTTGAATTGATTCGCGCGTTCGATGACGACTTTAGTATCGAGTTGCCCTTTATCCGCGTTCGATATTGAAAGCTCAAACGCTGGGATAATTACGCGTCTGATGCTGTTGTTGTTGTTATTATCATCGTCATTTCTTATTGTTTTCCGTTTGTTTTCGATATGTTTCGTAGCCGCTTCCAGTAAGCTCCTATGCCCGTCGTGAATAGGATTGAACGAACCGCTTAATATTAAATTCGCTGGCGAACATCCAATCGTTTCCAACTTTCCATTTCGCATAGAATATACGCATCGCTCGGGCATATCATCATGCGATGACTTATTAGAACCGTTACTACTACTACTACTACTACTACTACTACTACTGGCTTGATTTTCATGCGATACTTCTAACCATCGCTCTAACAACGAATTCGATTCGTTTTTTGAAGAAAACCAAGGAGCGTCGTTCTCTAAAAACTCATACTTATCACCATCAAACGTCAACCTCTCCTTTTTGAACTCCTTAAACATCATTAAATTATCATCATCATCATCATAACCACATTCGTTTTCGTTTTCTTCTTCTCTATTACTATCATGTCTTCTAAAACTCTCTTCGCATACCGCTCTCACGACTAGCTCGCTCGCTATTCTATCCTCGTCCTCGCGCTTACGACCACTCTCCTTATCCATCGTAACCTTCCTCGTCTTCGTGCCAAACCTCGAATGTACGCTCACAAACACTCTGTGTTCGCCCTTTTTCTTTTTATCGCTCACGAACGCACACGATGCTCCTACGCCGATCAAATCTCTCGCCGTCTTCGCTTCCTCGTCAGTCTTCGAACCGTTCTCGTTACCGTAAAGTTCTCGTTTATAGTTCAATTCAACCGCGCGTCTGTACGCCACGCGCGCTAAATCTTTCGAGCACTCCTGCGAACAAAACATGCTCGACATCGTACTATTATAATTAGTATTACTGCTTACATTACGATGACCGCTAGCGTTCACGAAAAGTCCCGATTCTTCCAAAACGCATTCCCTTGCATAAGGTGCACTTATTGAGAGCACGGTGTTCGACGCGTTCGGGACTTGCAAGATCCAATTGATCGCTTGGAAACAACCACCGGCGAAAGTAAGCGCGCATTTTGTTTTATTCTGGTGCAATCGCTCGATTAACGAGATCACTTGTTGATTAGTCGCCTGAGGCGCGGTCGAGAACTGCATTTTCGTTCTGCCGCGTGTTTTTGCAGACCGAGTTTTTGTGGACTGTTCTGTCCTCTGTGACCGAAAAAGTACCCCTCTACTGCTCATTTTTGACCGAAAAAGTACCCCTCTACTGCTCATTTTTTGACCGAAAAAGTACCCCTCTACTGCTCATTTTTTGACCCAAGTTTGACCCCTGTATGAGCGAAAAAGTACCCCTTCTGATATTATTCATTTTTAAACGAAGTTTGACCCTTCTTTGACCGAAAAAGTACCCCTCTACTGCTCATTTTTGACCGAAGTTTGACCCCTACATGACCCAAAAGTACCCCTCTACTGCCCATTTTTGACCGAAGTTTGACCCTTCTATTGAAATCGTCCCGGTCGCCAGAGAAGACTTTCAAAGCCTCAAAAGAGAGCGCAAAGACCATCAGAGTTTGCGACTCCGAGTTTCGATAAAGAAGACGAAGAAGAAGAAGAAGACGATTACCAACTCGAACTCGCACGAGGCCGTGCACATGCCACGCAATAAAACGAACGACTCGAGCAAAACCGCGAGCGAAAACGAACAATTGCAACGAGAGGAGAAGTACTTAGTGAACTCGCAACGAGCGATCCAGAACAACTTAGTTTCGGCACAGAACAGGTTTACGTTTCTCGCGATAGTCTCCGGTGCCGCGTGCGGCATCATCGGCTGCACGGACTTAATCGGCTTACTTTGGTTCGCGGCGACCACCGTCGTCTGCGGTTCGTTAATCTTAGTCGTGAGCTGTGAAAGGGAACCGAAGTTGTTCGTTGAGGATTCGTTCAGCGTGTTTAGTAGTGGCGCGAGCGCCGGATTCGCTTCGTTCGTGTTGTTTTGGACGCTGTTTTATAACATTTGCCACTTGTTTTAAGTAAGAAGAGAGAGAGAGAGAGAGAGAGAGTTGCAAGAATCGAACGGCGCGATATGCATTTCTTCGGTGCGGGGAGTTACGGGCACGGCGCGACGAGTACGACGACTAATAACAACGGTAACCAACAAGAGTATTTCTTACGCGAACAGCAAAGGCAACGGAGACCGATCGCGTACGCGTTGCCGAAGGCTGAGTTCGAGGAAAGACACGTTGGAGGCGTGAATGCATTAGATTTGAGTTACGACGATGGATTCTTCGGTATTAGAACCGATAGTAATGAGGATGAGAATACTACTACTACTACTACTAAGAAGAAGGTTTTGTTAGCCACTGCGGGAAGAGACGCGAGCGTGAGGTTATGGGACGTTAGCGCAAGAACGAGCAAGAGCGAGGACGTTGGAGACGAGAGCGTGCAAGTCGCTTTGTTCGTTGGACATCGAGGGTGGGTGAATGATGTTAAACACGTGCCGAGCGCGAATGGGAGGAATTTAGTCGCCTCGGCTGGGAGCGATAAAACCGTGCGGTTATGGTCACCTTCGGGATCATATAGTAGTAGTATTAATAGGTCTGTAGACGATGATGTTAATGCTTCGTATACGGGTGGTATTAGCGACGCTTCGTGCGCTCTAGGTGCGATGCGCGCACACGATGATTACGTCATGTCGCTCGCGACAAATAGAGATGGCTCGATTTTAGCGAGCGGAGGACTCGGCGGCCAGCTCTTTGCTTGGGACGTAGAAACGTTGAAGCAAAAATGGTCGAATAATAATAATAATAGTGATAGAAATTATAATAATATCGACGATTATTCACTGAAAGGCGCTAAAGCGTCAATCTATTGCGTCGGTATTGCAAAAGATGCGAATTTAATCGTCTCCGGCGGCACTGAATTAGCGTTGCGCGTTTGGGACGTGCGTAGTAAACGCAAAGTTTCAAAGCTTAAAGGACACACCGATATCGTGCGTAGTGTGTGCATTAATGATGACGGTAAAATTGCAATAACGGCTTCGTCTGATGGTACCATACGCGTGTGGGATATATCGTCGGGACGTCAATCAGACGTCTTCGCTGGAGCGCACGAAGGTGGATGCTGGTCAGTCTCTGGAAACGCAAACTTTACGAGATTCTACTCTGGAGGCGCAAAGGGAGAAATATGCATTACAGATATTAAAGCTCGTAAATCTGCAATTTTGTGCAGAGAGACGAGCAATAGTAGTGGTAAAAACGGTGTTTTGGATTTGTGCATCGATTGGAGCGCAAACGCTTCCGAGGCTTGGGTTTGTACGACTGGTAAAGATGTTCGACGATGGAGAATTGATGTGATCCCGAGTAATAACAGCGGCCGTGATCGACAGAAACAACAACATAATAACAATAGTAATAATAATAGTTATAGTAATAATAACCAGCTGCTGTCAACGAGCATAAGCAAGTCTGATGATTGGTTCACTGTGGGTAGCCCGGCAAAATTATTACATCCGTCCTCGCCAGCTTCGCAAGGTTTTCACACGAACGCAAAAGCGAAAAACAGTCCAGGGCATAAGAGATTTCTGCAACAACACGGAAATACTAATAGTCCAGAAAAAAGGAGTCCATCGCATGCGACACCTAGTGGAATAATACCATCCGCCTCGGCTGTCGTCAGAACGGCGGAACTCCACGACCGAATGCGTATTTTAACCGAAGATGATTCCGGTACTATTTCCGTTTGGCACGTCTCAGAAGGTTTACAAAAAACATTTCCATCGTCTGGAAGTAGAAGACGCACGTTTGAAGACGTTTTGAACGACGCAGAGATTAACGAGCCGTGCGCCGTACCGAAGTGGTTTAGCATATCCCATCGCGAAGGATCGGTGGAAATTTCATTAGCCCCATCGTCTTTCGCCAAGGCGGAAGCGTACGCGACAGATCTAGGCGACTCTTCCGCCGGCAGTGACGCTAAACTGAACTTAGGATTTGAGATGGTTAAAGCATTGCTCGTTGGAATTCACTTGGATACTTTGGATAGAAAAAAATTGAGCGGCGCAAAAAAAGAAGCTTTGCAAAAACGCAAAAAAGCAAAACAAAAAGAGGAAGAGGCTGAAAAGCAAAGACAAAAAAAGCGTGTTGAAGATGACTCGGGAACAGATCGCGATTTATCGTCGTCGTCGTCGTCTTCATCGGAAGAATATGACGCTCAGAATAAGGGAGCCGTCAGCGAGGGCGGTCGTGAATCGATGGATGATGCAGAGCGTCCGAACAGCTTCAGAGCTTTTAAGTTCAATAACTCTCAACCGAGACTTCGGTTTTCTTCGGGAAATGCAGAATCGGTTCCATTGGAGTTTTCGAAATTCACGCCGTTAGATATTTCAAAACCGGAGATGGCTGCTAATGTTCCAAAGTGGGCGTTAGACTGCGCTTTAGGACTTACCCCAGCGGTTGCTTCGGCAAAATCTTCTTTCACTGTGACTCCTTGCGAAGATTCAATTCACGATTTTCATGATTACGACGTGAACGCAATAAAAACGAAACCTGTCAACGCGCCGCGTGTTTTGACCATGAGTAAAGTGAAGAAATACGTCGGTGATAAGTTGAAAATGGACGAAGAGACGCTGGAAAAACTAGAAATCCTTTCGAACGGGAGGGTTTTAAAATTGTCGATGTCGCTCGCGACTGTTGACACATATTTCTGGAAAAATGGAGGCACGATTGGGTTGCAATATAGATTTAAGCGACGATTATCATCGTCGTCTGTGTAAATAAGTAAACAAATAAATCATATTCATCATAATCATCATATACTAAAATCGAACAGGCTCGCACCTGCGCCTTAGTTCTTCAATTATTTCCTCTTTCGTTCGTTTCTTTTTCTGTGCGTCTAAAACCACTAATCGCTCTGCTAAATAGCTAAACCTTCCTAACATGACGCATAATCCGACGTCGAAAAAATGTAAGCCATCGAAAACTAATGCATCCTCTTTCGCATGCTTTTCTAAACTTTGCTTTGTGCAAAAATTAACAGCGAATTTTGTCCAATGTAATCGAGAATCGAGGTGATGTTGTACGTGATAGCCGTCGTCGAACGTTTTTTGATTTTCAAACGAATTAATGCAAGTATACGTACTCTTGAAATCATTCCTAGGATTTAAAGGACATACGAAAACGTGCTGCGACCAGTTCCCGAACATTAAAGCTAACGTCGCTAAAATGTATGGATACGCTAATATCCAATTCGCGCAGACTCTAGAGACGTTCCAGCGCAAATACAAATAAAACGAAAACGTCACTAATGAACACATGAAGCACATGAAACCATCTTTCAAACCTCTATATTTTCGAATGTTAATAGGCAATTCGATTGGCGCAAACAACGCGAATCGCAACCAATACTTTACAAACGCATTAAAAGAATCCCTTTGATAGTTCTCTGTCGAGCTCAAATCCATCCCTTTCCTATTCCCATGCACGTGATGCATCGCGCAATGATGAAACCAATATATCCCACTAGGAATCCCAAACATTGGTGCTATAATCAACGTAGGTACTGCGTTCGCGATTCGCCCGATAATCCCTCTCGGAAATATCTTCCTATGCGAGTGATAATGTAACGCTAACATGAACCGTTGGAAATAAAAAACTCTCGTGAGTACGAACCACGTTAACACTATCGATACTTTACTCGTCCTGCACGCGATCATCGAAATCGCCGGTATAACCACGAACGCAAAACATTCCAAAAACACTAAGAACAAGCTCAAATCTTCCGACCTAGATATCATTTTCCTACGCTTCACGAATCGTAAAAATGTTTCCGAGTACTTTAGTACGAATTCGTGTCTCTCGGCCATCACATCTTTCAAATAAATCTTCCTCGTTTTATCGTAATTCGTGCCTATGTACGGTTCTCGTTCGTCGTTATCAGTGACAGCAGCGCTCTTTGTCCCAACCGCTTTCGTCGTTCGACGCATCGAGAGCTCTCAATGAAAAGGTATTCTCAAAACGTAGACTTTTAGATACAAAAATATTCACTGAACTTAAATCAATACGTACACGAGCTTAAATAAAATGTATACTCGATCGAATAAAAAAACCGATCGCTATCTTTACTTATTCCTTTGGATATGTTCTGATTTTTGATTGATTTATTACTGCAGAGAGCGCGTTCTAGATATGACACAGAGGCACTTCTCCGAAAGCGCTCCAAACACTTCAAAAGTGCAAATTACGAAATCAGAACTTTACAACTTTTATATCTAAAACTTCGAAATAAAAATGTTTACGCAGACTGCGCGAGAGAGGATGATACCGACGGCGATGGGGAAAACGAACACTTCGATGCAGCAAAGCGCTAGAAATAATTCGTCGTTCGAGCATCGTCGTCCGCTTCGAACGAGTCGCAGTAGTAGTAGCAGCAGTAGGAGGAGGAATAGCAGTGAAGGAGAAGACGCAGTAGTGGACGAAGT
>Ga0209830_10003250_pt1 | contig 12534 bp, 9 predicted proteins | sample ArcticOcean_MG_C_12_FD_187439 | JGI IMG/M metagenome (GOLD analysis project Ga0209830, IMG submission 187439) | Marine microbial communities from western Arctic Ocean - ArcticOcean_MG_CB8_130 (SPAdes) (version 2) | ecosystem: Environmental > Aquatic > Marine > Oceanic | place: Arctic Ocean...
GCACTCGTAATGATCCTCTTCGTCAACCGCCGCCCCCAGAAGAAGATGAAAGTAGCTCTAGCGTAGACGATTTGTTGAATCATTTAGAAAAGTGGGCAAATGATCAAGGTGAAAGTTGGTCCGCTGAATTGAACGCTCAAAGTAGAAAATCGGCAACGAACGCGATGAATAAGTTGAGAGATTGCGAGAAAGAGTTGGAAGAGTTAAGAGCTGAGTCGTTTCGCTATAAACAGGAAGGAGTCGAGCGTTCAAGCGTGACTGTTAATGCCGCAGCAAAACGAGCTCAAGAGGCGGAGCAGAATTTAGGTGAGCTCAAACTAAAGCTCTCGACGCTCGAAAAAAGGAACAAAGAATTGACTTGGCAGGTGAGTTTATTAGTCGATCCGGACGCGGCAAATCAATCCGCAACGGTGGCTTCTTCTACGACGCCCGTCGTTGGGGTATTACAACAAATCATTAAAGGGTGCACAGCTCCGAGAAGACAACAACAGCAACAGCTATAAAATAGATTATTTTAGATAAATAGTTGGGTTCAACGTTTTTTATTCTGTGGAGAATCGTGATCATAATTATGTCGAATCCGAAGCCGGCGGCGACGATGCAAGCGACGACGTTTTCAAACATGCGCAGGTATCGTTAGAATTCGAACTTAAGAGGAGAAAGGTACAATCTGAAGACGACGTTCAAATATATAAAACTAGTTCACGCGCGCGCGTTATTATAGCATATTATTAGGTAGCGTTGTAACTTCGAAGTTGAAATTCGACATCCCTATACTATCTGTTCATCTCTTTATCAATTTCAGCAAAACTCTTCCCGCGCGTTTCGACCAAGAATTTCTGCGCCATGAACGAAGATATGAAACTAACCGATGCGAAGAGAGCCCAAACTGCTGCGATGCCAATTTTCTGAACGACTGGTAAAAATCCTTGCCCGATGCAAAAATTAAACACCCAGTGACTCAAAAACGCAAACGACATCGCTTTAGCTCGAACGCGTTCGGAATTCAACTCGCCGGCGAGTAATCCAGGGATTGGGCCGACGCCCATTCCAAACGCAAAAATATACAACAAAGTACCGTACAAAGAAACATACGACGATATGCTCGATGATGGATTCAAAGCCGCGAGAGAGAGAAATACGCAGCACACACCCATCCCTAAAAAGGACTTTTTAAGAAGCGGCTTCCTTCCCGTCTTGTCCAAAATCTTCGTACTTAACAACGTTCCGAAAATGTTAACTACGCATACGGCGACGGATCCCATTACTGCGTATCGCAAACCAGCGGAAGCAAATAAAGGCGTAGAAAAGTAAATGACTGCATTAATGCCAGCAAACTGCTGCGCAAAAAATAGAATAGCACCGATCCAAACTCCTTTCCGATAGCGAGGATCAAAAAGCGCCTCGATCCAACTTGCCGAGGAGGAGGAGGATCCGTTCTCAGTCATTTTCTTCATCAACTTTTCTTCATCTTCCTGTTGTAGTTCTTGTACGTTTTCTAGTTGCATTTGTTGTTGTTTTTGTTGGTAGCTACCGCCCCATAGTAACTTCTCAGCCTTGATAGCTTCTTGAATTCTACCTTGACTTCGTAACCATTTTGGCGATTCTGGAATTACTTTAGCTGCAAAACCTAAGAATAACGCCGGAATTCCGGCTGCGTAGAACATCGATCTCCACCATTTATCGAAGCTAAACGTCAAAAACGATATCGATTCTTGCAAAGCTGGAAAATTCGGGTCGTAAGGAATTCCTAGCAAAACCGCTGCGAGTATCCCGACGCAAATTGAAAGTTGCACGAGCGAACCGAGCGTGCCTCGGAAGTTTTCGGGACTAATTTCGTTTATATATAACGGAACCAGACCACTGGCCATGCCAACGCCTATTCCCGATATCGCGCGCCCTATGAGCATCTCTGAAACTGTCATAGCTTGCGCGCACATGCCGGCTCCAACGAGTAAAGGCGCCGCGCAAAATGTGAGCGAAGACCTACGTCCAAGTTTATCCGCAAGAGGACTGGCCAATAAAGATCCGATCGCGGCAAACGCCAAGATTATGCTCACTATTGCGCTCTTCAACTGAGCATGGCCCGCAATACCGAGCGAATTTGCGATTGCATCTAAAGCTGGATTTACAATCCCTAAATGAAATCCAAACAGGAACGATCCGACGCAAGCGACTACGACTGCTGGTAAGACGTTATTGAATACATCTTTTTCGTCCATCGAATCAGATACAGATTTTCCGTTGTTATCGTCGTCGTTATTAATAGTATTAGTATTCAAAGAACTTCTCGCAATAATAGTATTAAACGTCGTTTCTTTTCTTCTCGTTAGGGGTTGTGTCGTTATCGTCTTTGTTGTTCCTAAAAATGATGTATTATTATTAGTACTAATAATATGTCGTGTTCTTCCTCGCAGTCTTTGTTTTTTAACAGTAGAACGAACGATATTCTTCGTCGTCGCAGTCACTCGCGAAGTACAAAGCGAGTGCATGTAAGTTAATTAATTACTTAATAATGAGTACGTAAGTGTTTGATCTTTGCTGCAAAGAAAGTTCTTCAGTCATTTTGCAGCAGCAGCAAGCAGCATCAGTGATGCAGAGTGTTCCTCTCTTCAATCTGCTGCTGTCTTGCCAGCATAGGGTTTGATAGTTTTACAATCTCGCGTTTCTCGCCCCTGTTTTGTTTTCCCAGTCCTCCTCCAACCACCAACCTCCATCCCATCAGGGCATCAGCAGTTGCCTCGTCTGACATCTGAGTTTTGTTCGAACTTTACGTTTTATTCACTTTTCAGGACGCACTTTACTCGATCGCTTCTAACCGACACAAGTTAATATATATATAATAATAATAAAGATGTCGAAACGATCGAGAGATGAAATCACTGCTAACATCAATAATAGCACCGGTTCAAAAACAGTCATCAACCGTACGTTTGAGTTTGAAAAACAAACGAAAGATTTGAACGAATCCTTCGCAAGAGCTTTGCAAGATCGCGTTAGAGCAAACCCTCGCACGGCTAAGATTGATATTTGTAGACAATATTTAAGATATTGTCAAGAATTGAACGAGAAATATCAAGATGTTCTTAATAATAATCAATCGTTATTAAAAGGTAACGAACAAATAATAAGAAGAAAAGAAGGTGGTCAAATTTGGATGTTCGGCTCAAATGGAGACTCCGGTCAGCTCGGATTAGGATCGGACGCTAACGGCGTACTCATTGATGAACTCATGCGACCGAGATTACTGTTAACTCAAGTTTTGAAAACAATGAAAGTGACCGATATAGCGTGCGGGGGACAACAAACTTTTGCCATCTTAGAAGACGGGAGAGTTTTATCTTGGGGCGCAAACGATTCGGGCGCTTTAGGTAGGAAAACCTCTTTACCTGAAAATGATGACGATGACGATGAGACTTGGTTACCTAATTTTGTTGCCCTCGAAAATGGTGTCAAAGCAGTTACTATATGCGCAGGTGATACTTCGGCTTTCATTATTGATTCGGATAAAAACGTTTGGGGATGGGGCACTTGGCGTCATCAAAACGGACAATGGCGAGCTGTGAACCAAGCGAAACCAAAGTCTGGGGAATATCAAGAGAAAGTAGATGAGATTTGGAAACCAGTGAAAGTTTTAGACAAAAAGTTTCGAGCGAAATGCATCCAATCGGGCGAACAACACGTGTGCATTTTAACACACGACGGCGACGTGTATACCTTTGGATGTTCCGAAAAAGGTCGTCTCGGAAGGATTGAAGAGAGAGAACATTATGCAGACGCGAATGACAAAGCGAACGATTCTGAAGTGGCAAATCTTTTAACACCACGTCGTGTTGTAGTCGTTGAAAATAGAGAAAATATCAAATTCAAGGCTATTGGAACCGGTGAGCTTCATGGGCACTTGATCGCCACGAACGGCGACGTGTATAGCATTGGGTTATCCTCATTTGGCCAGTGCGGCTTTTTTGATAATGATGTCATTGGAAGTAATCAAGTCGCATGGTTACCTAGAAAGATTCCTTCGCTTTCAAAGTTGAAAATCACACAATGTGCGGGTGGGGGATTTCATTCTCTTTTTCTTTCATCAGAAACTGGGAAAATATACGCCTTGGGAAAACGTCACGATGGGCGCTTAGGTGCGTTAACTGAAAGAGAGTGCAATGACGATCCTCAACCGGATCCAGTGGAGATACCATCAAAATGGTTTAGTGGAGAAGCGATCAAAATGGTTTATGCCGGCTCGACTTCGTCTGGCGCAATTACAAATTCTGGCGAAGCCTATACGTGGGGTTCGAATTTAGGCGCGCTCGGTCAAGGACCAGAGAACTTGGATGTTTACGAACCAACAAAAGTACCAAGAGTTAAGACGGCACAGGGTGTTACGTTTGTAGATATGGCAATTGGAGGCAGTCACGCTGGAATAATCGGCGTCGTTAATGATGGCGGTAATAATAATAATAATATGAATATGAATATGAATAATAATACTGCGAAAAGGCAGCGAAGATAAATAGGTCTGTCTATATATATATATTTGATGATGATGATGATGATGATGATGATTGGGATGATAATTATAATTCGTTTTATTTTAATAATAATTAAAAATCGTATTCACTGTTTGTGATTATTTCTTTATTCGAAATCTCTAAATAGCCTCCTTTTGTAAACCTTTCGTCGTTTGAAATCGCTGCGTTGACCACGGCTTTCGCCACCCGTTCTACTCTTACTGGAGAGTTCTCAATTCCAAAATTTCCGAAGCGTTTCAAAATAAATGACATTGGATCCATAGCTATCCACAAAGGTAAATTAATATTCATGCCACTGACGGTGATAGCTTTCTTTCCCGATACGCCGCCTGGTTTTACGACGACTGCTAAGCGCTCTCCGCGCTTTGCAAACTCCTCGCTCGCAAATTTTTCAACCGCGCGCTTCCCTTCAATGTATGGTTTTAAACCAGGAACTATCGCACTTGCTATTCCTACAGATGCACCGACTGATATGAATCTATCGATGTTATTTTTTGTTTCACCAGAATTTTTTGATAAAACCGATTTAGCTGGAACGATGTTTGTATCAGCATTTCTTCTAAAACATTCCTCGGCAGTGATTCCAAAAGGTAATGCACCGACAGATGTAATTAAAACTTTAGCGTGTTTGATCTTATCTAAATACATTTCCGGTTTCATCGCGTCAGCTGCTAAATATGTTATCTTTTTATTCTTATTCTTATTATTACTATTAATATTGCGATTGATTGCAATAATTTCACCAACTTCCGTTCGTTCAACTAACTCTCTCAAAATCGATTGTCCAACATATCCACTGGCTCCGAATAAGACGACTGATACGAGCTTTTTATTCGTATTATTCGTATTGTTAATGATATTGCGAGTAATTTTACTCACAGTCACCATATTATATTATATGTATATGTATATGTATATGTATAGTAGTGTAGTAGGGTAGTATTCTTCGCGCGCGCTGCTTGAGTGACGTATAACTCTGTTTTCTTTACACTTTACAAGTTTGTAGGCGTTATTATTCTGTTAACCTACTGTCTGACTGTTATTACACGTATTAGGGGTTTTGCTGACTGCTTGGCTGATGCTGATTATGGTGTACGTACCATACAACGAGCATATAGTCACGCGTGAACAATAATAGTAACAATAATAATATGAAAATGAAAATGAAAATGAACTAATATATTCTCGTAATTGTAATAAGATGAATGAAGCTGCGTCGTCGTCGTGTGATACACAAGCCTGTTCATCTAAAGATGATATGATGAAAATGATGCGCAAGGTTGTTATCGATACTAATGCTGCGAAGAATAAGAATAAGAATAAGAATAAATCATCATCGGAAGAAGAAGATAATATCAATAATATCAATGAAACTTTAAAGAGTTGTCCATTGAGTAGGGAAGATTTAGGAAATAGTACTTGGAGCGTTTTACACTCAGTCGCTGCGAACTTCCCTGATAAACCTTCAGCTCTTCAGAAAGTACAAGCGAGGAGGTTCTTCGATGCGCTTGCAGACTTGTACCCATGCGCGGTATGCAAAGAAGATTTTAAGGAAGATGTGATGAAGAATCCCCCGGACGTGTCCTCTCGAGAAAAACTTAGCGTATGGGTATGCCAAAGACATAACGAAGTGAATGTAAAACTAGGTAAACCAGAAATGGATTGCGCGCTAAAAACGTTGGACAAACGATGGAAAAATGGAGGAGCACGTTGTGGTAGTACGACGCCGAGCGAATGAAATGAGTAAATAATATGCAATACTACTACTGTATATGTGTATATATATATAATACGATCTCTAATAATTTACATTTAAAATTTAGCTGCTAGCAACACATCGGAGTTCTTGCTTATTTTCTCATTTCTCTCTCGGTTGAAATCTTGAAAAGCTGCAAAAACGAATAAAATCACATCACAATAAATTCGCAACAATTACGAGTACTACATCATACTGTTCAGTCTTGTTAATTAATTAAATTATAATAATAAAAGTATATAGTTTATATATAGTTTATGTCTGTTAGTAAGAACTTAGTGATATTTTTAAGTCATCGAACAACAATATTCAAAAGTAGTAGAAGTAGGAACATCATCAAAAACAAACGAAGACAACAACAGCCGCCAGTATCGACAACAACGAAAATGAGTGCAACGACGACAAAGACTAATGATGAAGAAATTGAAAAAGCGAGCGAGGCAGTTCTAGCGAAACCGAAAGATATCTCCGAAGCCGATTTTGCAAACTATTTCTGTACTTATGGATACTTATACCATCAAAAAGATATGCTCGAAGACCAAGATCGAATGACTGCGTATTTTAATTCGGTGAAGATGAACCCTACGCAGTTTAAGGACAAGGTCGTTTTAGATGTTGGAACTGGATCTGGGATCCTTGCCATTTGGGCAGCACAAGCTGGGGCGAAGCATGTATATGCAGTCGAAGCTACGTTCATGGCAACTCACGCGAAACGATTGATTGAAGCGAACGGGTTGAAGGACAAAATAACCGTCATCCAGTCGAGCATCGAAGACGCTATACTTCCAGAGAAGGTTGACGTGATCATTTCAGAGTGGATGGGATACTTTCTTTTGCGTGAATCGATGTTCGATTCAGTGATTATTGCTAGAGATAAGTGGATGAAACCTGGGGGAGCGATGTACCCATCGCACGCGACGATGTCCTTGTCTTTGATTAAATCGCACAAAGCTGCTCAGAAAATTCAAGAAATGCAACAATCGTTACAAGTTTGGGATGAGTTTGTTGAAACGACTAAAGAAAATTACGGAGTAGATATGTCGGCGCTTACTTCTGAATACGAAGCCGAACAGGAGGATTTTTTCATGAACACGTCCTCGTGGGTCGATATTCATCCATCGCAACAAATGTGCGCTCCGTTTGTTTTAAAAGAGTTTGATTTAAATACAGCTACTTTAGAAGACATCGAGAAAATCTCATGCGAATTTAAGTTGAAAATGTTATCGAGTGGAATGCAGCAAGACGCAGCGGCTTTTGCTGGTTGGTTTGATGTGAAATTTGCTGGGTCAAAGGAAAATCCCGCCGAAAACGTCGTCGAGTTAACAACTGCTCCAAACGCAAACGGTTCAACGCATTGGGGACAACAAGCATTTTACGTGCAGCCAGAAATTTCGTGCGATAATGGAAACATTGTTCGTGGAACGCTGCAAATGGTTCGAAAGAAGACAAATAAACGTTTAATGGAGGTTAAGATTTCATGGGAGCAAGGGGAAGAGAAAGATGGCGATAAAACTTTCGTAAAGTCGCACACTGATCGCGCCAATATGTGGCATATAGAATAATAGAAGGTATGTGTGTCTGCTATATAATACAGTGTGTTGTGGTACTTTTTTAGTGGTGTGATCGTACTGTACTAGTACGTACCATATTAGTACGTATTTTCTTTTAATCTTCTTCGAAAAGTGCAAAATCTATTTCTTCTCTCTACACGTTTTCGGTGGTGTAATAATATCTTCTCTCTTCCAATAATCGCTCAAGCAAATTAATCTATAATACGTATTCTTCTTGATCTTCTTCAAAATATATTTCTCTGCACTCTTTTGTTCTTTCAACGATAGCATTAATAGCGAGCGTTAAAACTCTTTGTTGTCTACCGCTCTCCCATTTTTGAGGCATCGTTCGAAGATAATTAATAATTCGTTCAAACGCTTCGTCGTCGCTGTTTTGTTGCTGCATTGTTTGCTGAGTTGAAGAATATGAATAAGAATCGACCAAACCTAACAAATCCTCAGTCGCCTCGTTCAAAAGCGAAACCGCCACGGAAACTACGAAATCACCGTATGAAAATTCGAGATTTCCATTAGCGATGATTACGTCAAGTATGCGACATGCGAATCGAGTGTTGAAATCGCTCGAGAACGACGTCAAAATCCAACTCGATGCGAACAAAGTCGAATCAACTTGATACTTTCCTAAAAATAATGCTAATTTTTCGTTTTCGCGCAGTAAAAGTTTATCCAAACATCTCAAAGTACGCTTTAAACCAAAGCCAGCAGAGGTTGAAGCGTGGAAAATCAATCTCGCTTTCCGTTTTTGCATAATAAAGCAAAGAGCCTCAAACGCGTCTTCTTCGTTTAGATATAAAGCTAAAATAGAGCAAATAAATGCCATGCCTTGACAGTATCCACACGCTCGATCGATTTCTGCGTACGCTAGTAATAGTCTTCTTAACTTTCTTATACCTCTTTCGCCTCGATCGCCCGCTTTAAACGCGGGATGATTCGGGAACGTTCGACGTAAATCTCTCTCAATCAATTGTTCGTAATTCTCTCCGACATTCGACAAGTTTTCTTCTAATTCTAATTCTAATTCTTCACCTGTTTGATTTTCTTTCGCTTCTATTTTTGCTTTGATTCTCGATTGAATAAGTTCATACGATACGTTCGTTGTACTCGCTGCTGCTGTTTTGCGCAAAGAGCTTTCCCATAACTGCGTTCTTAAGAATGCAGGAGAGTCGACGTATAATTCGTTGGAAACTTGTAAGTCAATAGTTTCTCCAGTATCGTTCTCGTCGAACCCGTTTCTTTTGTTTGTGTTATTGTTATTCTTAGACGATGCTGATGATTGAAAAGTGCTCTTGACTTTATCTAAAGTCGTTACACTGACAGAGCCAATATGGGCGAAAGAGTCTTTTAAAACATTCTGTGATTGAACTTTAACCGTGTTCAAGGTCCTCTGAACCCTTGCTTGAATTGATTTGTCCGAAATCAATGAGTTTGCGCCGGAATATAATTGTTCAAACACGTTCTTCTTATTATTATTATCTTGATTATTCATTTTTATAGTGATATCTCTTTTTGTCACTACTGATGTTCTGTGTGTTCTTGTTGTTCTTGTGCAGTTGTGAGGTTAAGTAGAATGAAATTGTTGTGATGATCCTCTCGATGTACGAAAAAAGGTAGTTTATACGAGTTCGTAATACTTCTTTAACTCGCGCGTGTTTAGATTTAGCGAACTCACAAAATAATTAATGTGAGGAGTTTGTTGTCTCTCATTTGCTTCTCCTAGTGATGATTTGTGATTGTTGCGACGTGCGATGCTGATGATGCTGTCCTTCTCCTTCTCACTTCTCATTTTTGGCAAAACTCAGTATCAGACTATACTTTCACCGCGTTCACAGCTTCATTTATTATAATATTATTATAATATCATTACAGTCGCTCGACGATTTTGATGGAGGTTACAAACACAGAGCGTATTCGAATAGCCATGCATTTAATAATAGCAGAATCATCATCGCAAGAAGAAGAAGAAGAAGAAGAAAAACGAAATCTCTTGAAATTGAAGTTAACGGAAAGTATGAATAAACCTGCGATACCATACAGTCTGGTTAAGGAGATGAGTGATTATAAACTAATGAACAAAAACAATAATAATACCAATGATCATATCAATGATGATAATAATAGTAATAACATGTTTAGGCTATACGTTCTCTTACAAGGCTCTCAGTTAATCTTGAAGAAACCTAAAAGAAGAGAACAGAAAACAGTTGAGTTTGCTCAAAAATTGGAACGAATTAAGAACAAAATAGAGGAAGAGAAATATAACTCGATGATTGAAGATGTCATGAAAGGATGTGACGATAAACAATCTTCATCTTCAGTGAGTGCGTTGATAAAAAATGATTTAGGATTAGCAATACACGTCATCACGTTAATGTTCGCGTGTTTCTTAGGAGGGTATCTCTGCGGAATGCACGTGCTCCAGGAAAGTAGTTGGGAGATTCATTTTGTTTGCGGAACTTTAGGCTCAGTAGCTTGTTTGTTCATGGAAGCGGCATTATTCATCGTCAGAGGCGTAAGAGAGGATGAATATATTAAGAAGAAGAACCCATCGTCATCATCATTATCATCATCATCACAATTAGCAGCTACGGCAATGCATAGCAAAAAGACGAATTAAGTATAAGTTTGAAAATGTACATTAATACGCGCGCGTGTACCAGGTGATTTGATTATCCCTTTACAAAAATAAGGTTTTGAAACACTACAGAAAATGAAAACAAAAAATGAAAACTCAAAACGTTTTAACGCGACTCTTGCCCCTCCTATCGCGCATTAAAAACATTAGAGTTCACGATCGTAGTAATAACGTTGTGCGCATATGATTAAAAACATACAAATAGTACCAGTACTGCAATATTGCTATTCTTTCATAAATAATGGAATCCAGTATAATGCAATCAAACAAGTCGCGATGATTTTAGTCGTAATTGCGACACCACCCGATACCCACTCTGGAACGCCTGCGGCTTTTTTGAGTTGCGCTCCGATGATTACGAACAACGTCGGTAACAAAATCCCAATCGTATCCGCCGACATCGCGGGGTCTAAAACCCAAGTAACGAGATCTTCCTTGTTCCCTGGTATTAATATGTTACCGTCTGATCTGATAATACTTCCATTAATTCTACTCGTCGTACTCGGTTTCGTTCTCAAAGGTGATTTATATCCATCTTGGCATTTTTTGTTCTCCGGATGTGCAGTACATAAGCGTTCGAATCTTAAGGTTTGTTCCTCTTTTGAGAGATAGACGTCGGTGTCGAACTTATTCGCGTTTTCCAGTCTTTTGATTTTCGCTTTTTCGATCACTGATGGGAAATATCCATACTGATTAGGAACCTCAAACTCAAACTTATTATCATTATTATTTACTTCTACTTCTTTTTGTTCTTTAATTGTTTTCACTGAAGATGGTGATGTCGATGATGCTGTCTTCGCCTGCTTTGATGGCGAAGTTGTTGCGAATAATTTCGTCATCTTCTTGTTCTTTTTACTCTTAATCACTGTCATCGGTATCGTCTTCATCTTTCTTGACGATGATAGTCCATGTTCTCGAGCCGATATCAACAGCGATGCTGAATTGAGTGCAGCAATCATTTTTCTCTTCCTATTTAATATATTTCAGTGTTTCTATTATGTTGATGATGTGATGAATATGTTTGACGATGTTTAAATGAAATCTGACGTCCGTCAGTCTGATGAGACGTGAGAAGGGTGTGAAAAAACAAAAATAACTTTGCTGCCACCATCAGCTGTCAGCAGGCTGCAGGCTGTCATGAGCGTATCTTCAAACTTTACATTTAATTCAAGTTTTACGCGAATATATCTTCGTCGTTCTCTGTACGATATAATGATGACAACGATGACAATGCGGACAATTAGTGTTAATTATACTGTCTCTTTAACACAAACAACGACATCTCTATCTCTATCATCATCATCATCATCATCAAAACGATTAAGAAAACGAAAAACTCATCATCAACAACGACTAAAACATCATAAATATCTCTGTCAAGCTAATACGAATACGGATACGAATAATAAACAATCGAATATTAAGAAAGAACGCGATGTCGTTTTAGTCTTGGGATGTTTAGACCGCACCGCGCAATGTTCGGCTGAACAATTATCCCAAAACGAAAGATCCAGAGGAGCACGAGTTGTATGTTCGTTCCCTCCAAAAGCATACGAAGGTATTAAAAATCCATTCAACGCGATGGATGTTAATCTCGTATATCCAAACGAAAAAGTCATAAAAGCTATGAACGAGTTAGAGTTCGTAGAAGTCCTAAACGAAGAGTCGAAAGAATTCCAAAAAGCTTTACCGAACGTCACGGCTATCATCATAGCCGACGAATTCGCACCGAACCTTTTAAAATCCACGCAAGATATCGTCGCCCTCGTGAATAAAAATAAACTTCCAAATTTGAAACGTATGGTTTGTTTATCACACATTGGCATCGAACGTAGAGATCAGGATCCGTACAAAATGATGAATAGGAAAGTTTTCCGAGGAGGCGCTATATTAGATAGATTTGCAGACGCGGAAGAATTGATAAAATTGGCGGCGCCAAAAGGAAATCCATTAGACGCGAAATGGACGTATACTATCGTTCGCGTTGGAGATTTGCGTGGAAATGGTCCTTGTTCTGTTGCTTATGGAGACGCCATGCTGACCTTG
>Ga0209830_10003253_pt1 | contig 12531 bp, 9 predicted proteins | sample ArcticOcean_MG_C_12_FD_187439 | JGI IMG/M metagenome (GOLD analysis project Ga0209830, IMG submission 187439) | Marine microbial communities from western Arctic Ocean - ArcticOcean_MG_CB8_130 (SPAdes) (version 2) | ecosystem: Environmental > Aquatic > Marine > Oceanic | place: Arctic Ocean...
GTGATGGATGAGCCTGTCAACAATCGGCACGACCACATTGTCGTCGACAAAGAAGTCTCCCCATCTCGTGAAGAGGGGCAGCTGTGACCTTGGGCATCTTTCAATTATTGCTGGGGTCTGTCGCAGCACGCACGCAACAAGGTTATGACTGGGGAATGGGACCCCGGTCCAATCTGACACAATACTTTTGCAGACCTGGGGCCTTCGCGACCAACTCGCCATTCAGGCCGGCAGTGGTTCTTCGTTCAGCGAAACCGGCGCGCAACACATCAAAGAAACCGACAATAAAGACCGCCACTGAAACCTCTGTCGATCAAGTACTGCCTTGCTCGCCACTGAGTTGGTAGAACGGCTTAAACGTCTATTTTGTTTAGATATTTCTGTCTGCTCGCTGTGCGGCGGCACCCTGCGGGTGATCGCAAATGTCACCGCTCCAGACACGATCCAAGCCATTCTGGCGCATCTGAGGCAACGCGCGCTCCCTAATGCTGTGCACCGGCAAAGGCACGGGCAAGGGCCGCAAAACGATCTCTTTGCCGCTATCTAATGGTTAAAACCACGGCAGTGCATCTCTCCCTACGCCAACAGAAAAGCACATTGGCTAATCGCTCATCACCAGGTCAGCCAATAACCACAAACCCTGGTAGCGTTTAACCACTGCAGTCGTACCGCTACACTCTTCCATAAAACAAACAGGCAACTTATCTGATTCGATACTCAAACTTTCGATAGAAAAGCCCTGTTGTAATTCCTATCCTCAGCCATTTTCTAAGATTCGCTGTCTTGCTTGCTCCGCTGCAGACATCAAACATAAATCTCAAGGTGATCGGTACTAGAACAATTTCGCATCACGGGGTCTTAGGCGAGATAGGCTGTCTTTATAGCTGTGTAGAATTCAGCAGCATAGCGACCTTGTTCGCGATAGCCGAACGACGATTTCTTTCTGCCGCCGAACGGCACATGGTAGTCGACCCCTGCGGTTGGCAAATTTACCATCACCATTCCTGCTTCGGCCCGCCGCTTGAACTCTCGTGCGTAACCCAGGCTTTGGGTGCAGATACCGGCTGTCAGTCCAAACTCAGTGTCATTCGCGAGCTGCAGCCCTTCGTCGAAGTCTTCAAACTCGATAACCGAAACGCATGGACCAAATATTTCTTCCTGGGATACGCGCATGTCGTTACCGGCACCAAAAAACGCAGCAGGTGCCTGATAGAACCCATCAACGCCAAGATCCAACTGCTCGCCACCCACCACTTCACCAACCTCACGACGCGCAAGTTCAACATACTCCAAATTGTTCTCCAACTGGCTTGCCGAAACTACTGGTCCGATCTGGGTGCTTGGATCTAAGGCATCGCCCACCTGAAGCGAACGCATGGTTTTCTGGAACCGATCGCAGAACTCCGCACTGATACTCTTTTGCACGAGGATTCTGGAGGTCGCTGTGCATCGTTGCCCAGTAGAGTAGAAGGCACCATTTACACAGGTCTCGATTGCAACATCTAGATCAGCATCATCCATCACCAACATCGGGTTTTTACCACCCATCTCGAGCTGAACTTTTTTCATCGTGGTGAGGGAATCTTTGGCAAGCTTTTGACCTACAGATACCGAACCTGTAAAGGAAATAGCATCAATACCTGGGTGCTCGATCATCGCTTGACCAACAATGGGGCCAGGTCCATACAACAAATTGAAAACACCGGCCGGACAACCAGCCTCTTGCAGCAGCTCAGCCAATATATGCACACAGCCCGGAGTGAGGTGTGCCGGCTTAACTAGCACCGCATTACCATAGGCAAGTGCCGGTGCAATTTTCCAAGCCGGAATGGCGATAGGAAAGTTCCAGGGAGTAATCAGGCCCACTACACCGACAGGTTCACGGGTAACCTCCACGTCCACACCAACTCGAAGAGACGCAATATAGTCTCCAGTAACACGCAACGCCTCTTGAGCAAAGAACTTGAAAATTTGTCCCGCGCGGACCGTTTCTGCAATACCTTCGGCAAGCGTTTTACCCTCTTCTCGCGAGAGCAGCTCACCAATACTTTGCTTTCTGGCAATAATCTTCGAGCCAACTTCGTCTAGTAGGTCAGCCCGTGCCTGGGGGGAAGAAAATCGCCAAGCGGGCAGTGCAGCTCGCGCTGCGGCTACGGCGCGTTCGACCTGTGACACATCTGCTTCGGCGAACTCGCCGACCGTATCTGCGGTATTAGAGGGATTAATGTTTGGACGAGTAAAAGCACCAAGCTTCCACTCACCTGCGATCAGGTTCTTTTTAATACGACTCACAACCAGCTTGCCTCATGTTCACCAAGATCCGGAGACGCTTGGGTATTGTTAAAATCTATATCGGAAAATCGCATAGGCGAAGCAATACCGGGTACCGTTTCTGCTCCGGGCTGGGACTCACAGTCGAGTTGCATCCCTCTATGGACGACTTGTGGATCTGAAAACACCTTGTCTAACGAGTTGATCGGTCCCGCGGGAACAGAAACTTCCTCTAAAGCGCCGAGTAATCGATTCGCCGACCAAGTTTGCGTAGCGCTACCGATCAATCCGCTTAGTTCCGTTCGGTGCTCTACGCGCTTTTCATTAGTTACGAAGCGTTTGTCTTGTACCAACGCCTGCAATCCAACCAGATCACAAAATCGACCAAACTGCGCATTATTGCCCACTGCAAGCACAATCCAGCCATCGGTGCATGGGATCGTCTCGTAGGGGCTAATATTTGGATGAGTGTTACCCAATCGAGAAGGCGGCTGACCGGATGCAAGATAGTTCATACCTTGATTGGCGAGAGTGCCAACAATAGAATCTAGAAGCGCCATATCGATGTGTTGCCCACGACCAGAGTGCTCACGGTGCGCCAGCGCCGCTTGAATGGCGATGACCGAATACAACCCGGTGAATATATCCGCGTAAGCCACGCCAATTTTTTGGGGTGGACCGGCAGGGTCACCAGTGATATCCATGATTCCACTCATCCCTTGCACGATGAAATCGTAACCGGGACGATTTGCGTAAGGACCAGTTTGCCCAAAGCCACTGATCGAACAGTAAATAAGCTTTGGATTGTGTTTCGAGAGCGCCTCGTAGTTAAGACCGTACTTCTTCAGCCCCCCCACTTTAAAGTTCTCGATCAACACATCGGCCTCCGAGGCCAAGGCGATAACGGTCTCTTGACCTTCCGGACGGCTAAAATCTACTACAGTTGATCGCTTACCTCGATTGCAAGCGTGAAAATAAGCGGCGTCACGTGCGCCTTTAGCGTTTTCAATAAAAGGCGGGCCCCACTTGCGAGTATCGTCTCCCGCGGGTGATTCCACTTTGAGGACATCAGCACCGAGGTCCGCAAAGACTTGGCCAGCCCAAGGTCCAGCCAGTATGCGAGCAAGCTCTAGAACTCGAACTCCTTGCATTGGGCCTAGCATCAAAAAGCGCCAATACCCGTTATCGCACGCCCAAGTATCAATGCGTGGATATCGTGGGTTCCTTCGTAAGTGTTCACCGTCTCCAAGTTTATCATGTGGCGGATCACTTGATACTCTTCAGATATCCCATTACCACCGTGCATGTCTCTGGAATCTCGTGCGATATCTAGCGCGCAACCTACGTTGTTACGTTTGATGAGCGATATCATCTCGGGTGCAAACTCACCGGCATCCATCAGCCGACCTACCCTAAGACTGGCTTGCAACCCAAGCGCTATACTGGTTTGCATGTCAGCAAGCTTTTTCTGGTAAAGTTGGGTTGCCGCTAACGGCCGGTCAAATTGAATACGCTCCAAGCCGTAGTTTCGGGCCGCTTCGTAGCAAAATTCTGCAGCACCCATCGCACCCCAGCTAATGCCATAACGAGCAAGGTTCAAACAACTAAACGGACCCTTAAGGCCCTCAACGTCGGGTAATAGCGCATCTTCGCCAACCTCAACATCGTCCAACATTATCATGCCGGTCTTGGATGCTCGTAGTGACAACTTGCCCTTGATCACCGGCGTCTCTAAACCAATAGCGCTGCGGTCTAGAACAAAACCTCGAATCGCATCGTCGTGTGCTGCTGACTTCGCCCAGATAACAAACACATCTGCAAACGGCGAGTTTGATATCCAAGTCTTACTGCCATTCAGGACATAACCTGAGCAAGTTTTAACCGCGGTAGTTAGCATGGAACCCGGATCGGAGCCGCTGCCCGGTTCAGTCAAACCGAAACAGCCAATGAGTTCACCGCTTGCTAAGCCAGGTAGGTATTTTTCTTTTTGTGAATCGCTTCCATACGCAGAAATGGGGTACATGACCAGAGAAGATTGCACCGACATCATAGATCGATAGCCGGAATCTACCCGTTCAATTTCTCGCGCAACAAGACCATAAGCGACATAACTTGCCTGAGCACCACCGTATTCCGCCGCAACGGTAACACCTAGCAAGCCAAGTCCACCCATCTCTCCGAATATAGCAACATCCGTTTCTTCTTTGGCATAGCTTTCAATAACTCGAGGAGCCAAGCGCTCTTGAGCATAGCTTCGGGCCGTGTCACGAATCAGTCGTTCTTCCTCGTTTAGCTGTCCTTCGAGGTGAAAGGCATCCTGCCAATTGAATGGCTGCATACACGCTCCAATGGGTAATCTTTAAATCATGGAACGACACATGCAAATGCATGTGTCGTTCCCGTAGTTGAGCTCGGCTGACTAGAAAGTAACTTTAAGCTCTATGAACGCCGAGGTGTTTCGTTCGAACTGCCCGAAGAAAGCATCCGATTCACCGGTCAAATAGTTCACACCGAGCCGACCGCTCAGGGTGCGGTTAAAGTTGTAACCCACCACGCCACGAAGCCAGGTAGCATTTTGACGAGAGCCTAACTCATGCAGAGCGAATAGCTCTACATGCAAGGTTTTTCCCGGTAGGAAGTCATTGAACATAAACAACGTTAGGACATTCCGCGTTTCATCCCGCAGACCGTCAAAACCCGTGCTGGCGCCGCCGATAACATATCCACGGTCTCCACATCCAGGGTGAGCATCACAAGCATCGGTACCGAGGTTGGTAAACTGACCAGAACCCGCTTTATCCAAAATCTGGTCGCGCCAGTACTGGACAGAAACAAACCAAGGGGTCTTGAACAAGCTTTTAGGTCCTAAATATAGGTACTGATCTAAGCCAATGACGGTAGTAACACTATCAGATTCAATTGTTTCCAAGTCAGGCTCGTAGTATAACTGGTCGAAGTTGTACACCAATTCAGCACGAAGGACAGTGCCCTCAAGTGGCCCAGGTAAGGACATCAAAGCCTTATCAAATGAAAGCCCCGCCATGCTGTATCGATGACGATCAAAGTCAATTCCACCGCCGATCGCCCGTGGTCCTGCAATATTGAACCCAAAGCCCGCATCGATTCTATTACCCAGTCTATAAACGGGGATATCTTCAATCAGATCCGCATAGTGAATCGAGTAGGTCATGTCAGAGAAGATACTGTCACCGGTGCCAGTACGTGCTCGCCAGCGAACGAAATACTCAGATTTATCGCTGGTACTGCCTTCATCCCAGGCATCGCCATCGAAAAAGTCCGGCTCCCCAAATAGACCATCGGAAACGTTGATGATTTGGTTGGCGTAGTCAACAACTTGAAGTGTCCAGGGATGCTGACCTTCTTCCCTAGCTTTAAAACCGGGAAAGCGGGCCGGGGTATAATCCCAGTTCCAGATAACCTGTAATTCTTTGGTAATACCCGGCAACCATTCAACGCTGGCTAGATCAAGCTTTATGTTCAGCATATCTTGCGGAATCATAAAACGTTCTTGTTCAAACGTTAGCGGATTACGAAAATTACGAGGCGTCACAACATCGAGCACCGTGACACCGTCTGACCTACCCCATGTCACGATTTGCCTACCCAATCGGACAAACAGCGCCTCGTAGTTAATGTCGAGATAAGCCTCTCGTACAAAAGGATCCGATTTGTCTTGTCGGCTGCTGCCGAGGTTCGTCTTCCAGTCTTGTGCTATCGCCCTACTTTTATCGTTAACATCGTACATCCCATCATAGAAACCCCTGAGTTTGACCACAGGTGTTACGTGAGGTATGCCTTTGTATACAAACTCTATATTGAATTCCGTACGCAGCGCGTTCCAGGTATCGTAGTCTTCTCCATTACTTGGAGTTCCTAGCTCTGTTGGTCCGAGAAAAGTATCAGGCGCAACAGCCAAGCCAAACTGCGGCGGCTGATCTGGACTACCACCAATCCGAGCTTCGGCGAGAACAAATATCTCCCCGCTAACCTCAAAGTCACCAATCTCCACTCTAGCGGAGACCTCCGTCGCGCCCAGGTACAGCAACAACGCACCCAACCAAAGCGCCATGTTCCTGCGCCGGCTACCCAATTCCTTTGCCATGTCTTCACTCCTCCGTTCAGTGTGGATGTCCGTGAGCTATCAAATCTAACGATGCTCGGCGAACGCCTTTCAATGAGACCCGTATTTGAGTTTGAACAAAACAGTCCTCGCCGATCTAACTTGCGGCCGCTTCACGATCTTGAAAATCATATTCCTTGACGTTCGGCTTTACTGCCAACCCACGAATCAAAAATCTAGGTTGAACTAAACTCCAAACAACAGGGGCCGCAAAAAAACTAAGTAAAAATGTTGCTAGCAGGATTAACGCCATACTAAAACCGACATAGCCGACGTAGAGCGGAACCATGGATACTGCTAGACAACCAGCAAAGAGCGCGACAAAGGAAAATATCAGCGGCTCTCTAACCAATGTAAATGCATCAAACAACGCACGATGAAAATCTCCATCCTTGGGATACTCTTCTCTGAAGCGATAAAGCAGGTAAACCTCGGCATCGATACCTACACCACTAGCTATGGCTAGTGCCGCCGTGACGTTGGAGTTAAACTCAATCCCAATCAGATGGATCATAAACATCCACACGACAATCCCCATAGCCAATGGAAACATAAGCAACAAGGGACCAACGATGGAACGCAACATAAGTGCGGCTGCAAAAAACGATGCAATGGCGCTAGCAGCTGTCGCCAGTACCATCCACTTCTTGATAGACCGGTTGAACGCATCGGCAATCCCAACATTACCCGCCGGAAGCTCAAGTTGGACGCCGAGTGCCACCGCGTCCCAATTCTCAGCTATATGTGCGCGCGCCCGTTCGATCAGAGCTGAGACAGTGTCAGGACTTGTATCAGTGACGTAGGCGACCATCACCGTGTGTTTGTAATCTGGATCAACAACAAAATCGAATGAACCTGGTAGGCTTCCCGTCAAAAAGTAGAGCGCTTCGTTGACTGCCATTTGCGATCTACCCTGCGTGGGGATCTCAAACGCTTCGTCCGAGTCTTCGTTCAAAAAACGATTCATGATTTTGATATAAAATGGTAACCCCGAAACCGAGCTCACTTGCTCAGCGGCTTCCATGTGCGCTGCTAGTTTGTCCAGTGCAAGCAACGTCTCAACGGTTTTTACATCGCCGGGATTCTCTGCCGTGGCCAATATTGAAAACGTATACACCCCTCCGAAGCGCTCGGTAATCTCCTGCTCCATTAGATAGAGCTCATTTTCTTCCCATGATTTAGTTAAGAAGTTATGCACAGCATAGGTATTGTTTTGCCCCGTCTTGATTTCCTCACCGAGGAATCTATTGACCACGTTATCTTGATTGCCAACACTGATCGGGAACCAAACGCTGAGCGAAACCAAGACCAGCGCTACCGATACGAACAGCACAGAATACTGTGCCCGCTTGTTGTAGATTAGTGGACGAACTATGACCGCCGTCATTCGGTAAATGAGGCCGCTTTGACTATCTCGCCCTTTTTGTGCAAACGAAGCTGCCTTGCTTACTGCAGCTTTTGGCATAATGGATAACAGCGCGACCAAAAAGGTAGGGATAATCACGACAATGGCCAGCAATCCAAAAGCCGTCACTTGTCCAAGCACTCGAACGTTATCAAACGGCACAAACGACAGCACAATAAATGCCATGAGGTCCGTGCAAAGCACCACCACTAGCGGCCGAGCCATATGAATTAGTGTTCGCCTTAGCCCTTCCTCCTCGTTCTTCGCAGTGCGCAACTCGTCGGTGAGGTAACGCTTAATAAACAGTACGCTATGAGATGCTGCCACCGCCAAGATAATAAATGGCGCAATCAAGGCCGCCGACGAATGCAACACATCACCTTCGAACATCCTCTGCATCGCAAAGGCCCAAATTGAAGCGATAATTCCTACAAACAAAGGTGGAATGACCCCAACGAAGGAGCGGAACGCAAACAGAAGAACTATTGCGATGCCGGCAACAACCAACAAGAATGCACCAAGTATGTAAGGCAGACCATCACTGTTGACCCAACCAATCAATATCGGGGAACCTGCACTAGTTACCCGATGAAGATCATTGTTCTCTCTTTGGACAATATCTTGAACTGCCCTATATATCGATATCGGATCGGTGACCGGTAATGACAAACCTTCGCGTACATTAGCCAGTCCAGTTCGAAAATCGGCCTGAATAATAAGCGCGCTCTCATCATGAGCAACCAACGAGCCTTTAAGCGCTGCATTGTTCGAGATACCGAACCGCACTCGCGCTAACTCTTCCTCAGTTTGTGGAGCTCGATTAGGGTTATCGAACAAAAGGCCGGCATCAAGGACATCATTTGAACCTTTGAGATAGCGTGAACTAAGAGAGGACAAGGAGCGCACAGCATAGGGAATAACACCGTGAACCCTTCGTAGCTCATCGGTGATTCGCTTCACCGCTTCAAGCGAATCTGCATTGATTACGCTGCCCCCGTCGTTGCGGGTCAGCATAATAGTCACCATGTTGGCGCCACCGAACTTCTGCTGCAGCTCTCCATTGAGAACAACCGCCGGATCATCCTTGGGCGGCCAAAGGTTCGGATCATCGTAGATTTTCAGGTCCAAGCTTACAAAAGCGGCAAGTGCTGTTGTTAACAGAGTTAACGCCAGCATCGCCATTCGATTGCTAACTAGGAAATTCGCCAAACCATTCATTAGAACCTACTTTTCAATATCGATGGTGCGCCTGTTCGGTGAACAAGAAACGCGTGCTTATTCCCAGAAAAGAATTTTCCGAACTGGCTCTTTGCTCAAGTTGTCAACATTGACCACGTTGCGCGGCATCTTGTCGTAATTGACCCAGAAGGTATTCATATACCAGTCTTGCCGGAAGCCACTTTTAGGTTCGTAGAAAAATTCTCCAGCCCAAATCATTTGCCAATTTTCTAGGCCATCATTCGCATTTTGGAGACGCGGATCCGAAGACGCCAAGGCGCGACGATTGACCCGTGTTCTAATCAATTCACCTTTGGCATCAAATACTTCTTCGTACCAACTGCTTCCGGTTTTTATGCCGACAATGCGGCGCTGCTCTGCATACCAGTAAGATTTGGCATGGGGCTTGAGTTCCAATACGTAAGAGGGTTCACATACTCCGTCCATACCGGTATTGATCTTTTCACCTTTGGTTTCCATGGCGAAACCCATGGTGCCATCCGGCTGGCCAGCGTAGAGTGTGGTGCCAACAATCTCGTAGTCAATATCTGGGAACGGCTTAACCTGAGGGAAGTCTTCCCAACGAACAATGGTTCCAGGGACTATGTCTTGTCGAGCAGCCTGCGGTAGTCGCCGAACCCGGCGCGCTGCAGGTGTGTACAGGAACTCATCGTTAAATTTTTCGCCATGATAGATCGTGGTGGATATTCCAAGACCGCGGAAATCGTTCGGGGCCACAAAGGTAAACATGTACTGGGCTCTTACCTTGTCCACTAAATTTTTCGGCAGCCCTTCTTTGTTCCTTCGGTAAGAAATCATCCACTCAAACAATCGCTTATCACGAACAGAACCGTTTGGCGAGATGAGGTCGATCGACCATTCAGTGATGTAGTTTTCACCAAACTCATTGAAGTAAAGCGCGGTGTAGGAGCGGTCATGAACCTCTCGGCCATCATGCTTCACCCGTTCTTCGACACTTTTCTCCCATGGATAAGGAAGGCCAGCTTGGGTCCAGCGATCGTAAATGTCGGGGCCGATCGTCTGCAATTCTTCTGGATGCCAGGGCTGGGGCTTCCAGGTCACTTTTTCATCACCCCAGCTGCAATCGAAAGTGCCAGGCACCTCACCCGGTACAACTGAATATTCTTTTCCAAGGATCATCTGCGACTCTGCCGCAAATACCGTTCCTGAAACGAGGAACAAGACCCCCCAGACGATTCCGCTAATATTCGCTTTTAAGCTCATACCTCACATCCCTCTAGTTTTAGCGACGGTTTTCTCGACGCAGGGAACGATAGCTCCCGCACCGAAACATAAACGTTTCTACTGCTATCAACAATAAACGTTTCCATAACCATAACGCAAGCAAAATATTCCGTTAAATACAGATGAACAGTTCTAGTTGATGTTTTTATTAACTTTAGAAGGCGTTATCCCACTATTTTAGCCAAATATGCAGAAACGGTTTTATTTTCTTGAAATGACGAGAAACTAAAGAGAGTTTTATGCTTATGACCGCTGTAACAGACGTTGATCAGTTACAAAATCGCTTAGATAGGATTCTAAAGGCAGAGAGAAAAGTTGGGAGGCTGAGTGATTGGATTGGCGTCGACTTTTAGAACGCTCACTAATCGATATACGTTGCCATTGCATGTGCGATGGCTTTTTTCGTCGGCATACCTTCTCTTGCACCCGACACGGTCACTGACAAACCAGCAGCAACCGTGGCCGCGCGGGTTGCATCAAATATTGGCGCACCCTCGGCCAAATGCATGCACAATACCCCGTTAAAAGTATCGCCAGCACCGGTCGTATCCACGACTTGTCCCGCGAAATAGCTACCCACCGCATGCATGCCATCAGCCAACATTACGGCGCAACCTTGACTTCCCAAAGTTGTAACCACTGGCATTCTGGTCGATTGAAACAACAATTGTAAGTAACTCTCGACGGCGGGGGGGGAGGCAACTTCCGTGTCACTTTCAACCTCTGCGCCACGATGCAAACTGCGCACCAGGTCGCGTAATTCAATCTGATTCGGAGTGACCAATATTCCTGGAGTAAGCAGTTGCTCGATATCTGGAATAACGGGCGCTGGGTTTAGTACACAACTAACCCCGGCTGCTTTGGCAAGCCGGACAGCGGCTGCAATGGCAGCGTAGGGAATCTCTGCACTCACCAGCACAATGTTTGCTTGCGGGAGCAGCAGACCAAGAGCCCGCTCAACCTGCTCCGCGGATAACTGACCGTTTGCGCCAGGACCCAGTGTGATCTGGTTTTCCCCTTTGGCATCTACGGTGATCAAAGCAGCCCCAGTTGAAACATCTGATAACTGCAGAACATGGGTCACATCAACATTTTCGGCCTTTAATGCAGAGATAGCCTGCGGGCCCATGGTGTCGTCACCCACAGCCCCCACCAAAAACACCCGACTATTAACATCTGCAGCTCGTGCAGCGGCAACCGCAGCATTTGCTCCTTTGCCACCATGGAATATTTGCAATCCTTCACCGACAACAGTTTCTCCCGGCGCCGGCATGTGAGGTGCAGCGACCACATAATCAATGTTGATCGCTCCAACGACAATAACCGTTGCAACGCCCATTCATTCAGCTCTGGGAGCGGCAGTAGATTCGCGGATAACCACATCCACAGCAAATGGATCCGGAGGAGTAGCATCCGGACCACTTTGAGTCATAGTGAACAGGAGTTGAACAGCTCCCCTACCCATCTCATATGCAGGCTGCCGCACGGTCGTCAAACGGGGAGATAGAAGACGTGCCATGGGAATATCATCGAAACCAACGATGCTGACGTCTGCCGGTACTGCAATGCCACTTGACCGACAGTATTCCATCGCACCTATCGCCATCATGTCGTTGGCACAAAGCAATGCCGTCGGCCGTTCCGATTTTGGAAGACCCATTAACTCTTTGGCAATCTCATATCCAGACTCGAGCTTGTAGTCACCATGCCTAATAAGCATCTGATCTGGCTCCAGACCTTCCATAGCCAAACCCTCACGATAACCCGCTAACCGCTGCTCCGAAGTCCAATGTGCACTCGGGCCTGCAATGCAGGCAAATCGCTTGTGGCCCAGCTTAACCACATGTCGCGCGATCTCACGCGTCCCGCGCCTGCCATCTGCAACAACCGATGGCAAATCTAACCCCGGAATGCGCTCATCAACCAACACAACCGGACCCAGCGCCTGAAGCTCAAGTAAGGACCTAGCATTTTCATGAAAGCCGCTGTCGTAAATCACGCCATCGACTTGTTGGCTACGCAGCAACCTCGCATTCCCAGACTCAGCCTGCTCCGAATTATCAACACTACATAGCACAACCAACACACCTTGGTCTGCGGCTGTGTCGACAACGCCTCTCGCCAACGCGCTAAAGAACTGATTGTCGAGATCACGAACAACTAAGCCGATGGTAGACGCCATCTGTCGCTTTAGATTACGCGCCGATGCATTTTGAATATAGTTTAGGTC
>Ga0209830_10003254_pt1 | contig 12527 bp, 6 predicted proteins | sample ArcticOcean_MG_C_12_FD_187439 | JGI IMG/M metagenome (GOLD analysis project Ga0209830, IMG submission 187439) | Marine microbial communities from western Arctic Ocean - ArcticOcean_MG_CB8_130 (SPAdes) (version 2) | ecosystem: Environmental > Aquatic > Marine > Oceanic | place: Arctic Ocean...
GTAGTCGTAGTCCTGAGTAATAAAGGTCTTCCAAATGCTTGCATTACTGATTGATAATATATTGTTGTAGCTTATATATGCGCGATTACTATATTACGCGCGTTTTTCGTTTTTTCTCGTTTTTGTATCCAGCAATCAACTCCTTTACCTGTTTACAGCTTTAAGGCTAATAAGGCAAAGAAGAGAGACTCAGCACGAGCTCGCCCGTTCGCTTCCAATGGCTAACACGTGTTCTCATCTCTCTCCTTCATCGGCATCGTATCCAAAATAATAACATCAGGAATATCCTCATATTCTCTCATAATTAATTGTTGATTGATTACATATATATACACAGAAAACGAAATTAATTAATGTCGTCAACTTTTGCCACGTCGTCATTATCATCATCATCATCATCATCATCATTTACATCGCGCGCACAATCACTTACGAACCGTCATCAATCTTCGTTGATTACGACAACCAATAAGAATAAAAATCATTATAAATCATCACAATCATCATCATCATCATCTTTGAGAAGAGGAAATACCATACAAGTCTTTGCATCGATGGCGCATAAACAACGTAAAATGGACATTGCACAGGCGAAGAAATTACTCGAGAAGACAAAAACGTTCATCTTTGATTGCGATGGTGTTATTTGGAAAGGTGATTCATTAATCGATGGTGTTCCAGAAACTATTGATATGCTCAAAGCCATGGGGAAGCAAATGTTTTTCATCACGAATAACTCTACAAAGTCTAGGGCTGGATATTTGAAAAAGTTTACTGGCTTGGGATTGAACATTACTGCAGAAAACATCTTTTCATCCTCGTTCGCTGCTGCCGCATACCTCGAATCTATCAAGTTCAGCGGCAAAGTCTACGTCGTCGGAGAAACGGGTATTGGAGAAGAGCTCGATTTGCTCAACATCAAATGGACTGGCGGCGAAGCCGATAAGGGTAAAGAAGTTACTTTAAGCGAAGGTTTGTACATGGAACACGATAAAGATGTCAGCGCGGTCATTGTCGGTTTCGACAGACATTTCAACTATCACAAAATTCAGCAAGCGACATTGTGCATCAGAGAGAATCCAGGGTGCTTATTCATCGCAACTAATACCGACGCAGTGACGCACTTGACATCTGCCCAAGAATGGGCCGGTAACGGTTCAATGGTCGGTTGCATTAAAGGCTCCACGCAACAAGAACCGATTGTTGTCGGTAAACCGTCTTCGTTCATGTTAGATTACATCTCGGAGAAATACTCAATTCCAAAAGAAGAAATTTGTATGGTTGGCGACAGACTCGATACTGACATTTTATTCGGCAAAGACGGTGGTTTATCGACTTTGTTAGTGTTGTCTGGTGTAACATCAGAAGAGACTTTGTTGAAACCGTCAAACGAAATCGTTCCAGACTGTTACACTAACCAACTTTCGGATTTGTTGCAAGCAAAGTAAATAATAAATGAATTTAATATTATATTCATAGCGGTACTGTGATAAAAAACGTACCATACGCTTAAAAACGTACCATACGCTTAAAAAGTAATATATTACAAATATCTATATATGTATGTTCTAACTGTTAACTAAACTACGTATCTACACTCTTTTTCTTTTTAAATCTGCTATTGAGTTATTATTCATTTCATGAGGTCCCAAAAACTCGTACGCCGGTACAGTATCCTCCATTATCTCGTATAAAATCAAAAGCGAATCGCAAATGCAAACAATGTCTTCTAAAGCGGCATCAAATAATAACCACCATTGAGGATTTTCTGGCAAAGCAACGCTCATTTTTCGAGCCGCTAAATATATCGAAGCACACGCAATCGTTTCAGCGTTAAACCTAATGCATATCGTCGTATAGAAAGTGTCGTTTGTATGATTCAAAGATAATTGCGTTAACTCTTTGTTCCCGGCTAAATCTAATATTTGCAAATAGTTCAAAACAAACTTATGCGGGTGTTCAATCTTAATCACAAATCCAAACTCTTTCAGCATGTGGCGCTCTTTTCTCACTAAGTCTTCTTTAATATCTTCAAACTGATCGGAGTATACATCTACAACCGTCGTTGTTTTAGTCTTCGTCTTAGTTCTCATTTCATCACCAGCATCGAGTCTTCCTTCGACTCTTAAGAGGACGTTTATGATATCTCTTATTTTCCTTGGGCTTTCTTCCAATTTTGAGGCTAACCAAATCGCGGTCGCGGCCATGCGTTTTGTATCAAATCTCTTCATCGATTTCTTTGCATAAAATCTGTGCAATAAGACTTGCGCTGAAGCACATGTCGATTGGTTCAATCTTAAACCAATAGCACACGTGCGAATGAACTCACAGGCGTATAAACGATTAGTGAACTCTATTTGTTCGCTGATCCCATCGTTCCTCGATGGCGTACTCTTACATTCCTCATCGTTTGTTATTAGAAACATTATATCTGATCTTATATTCTTATTGTTTTTTTCGTTGTTATTATTCTTCTATTTATTATCATATCGTTCGTTAAGTACACGCTGTGGCTATAAAACCTAAAAACACCTCGTTAAAAAACATCAGCAATAACAATAACAGACAACAAACACACAAACAGACAAACTGATGTCACCATCACTACACTTTTAATAGTGCCGTGTATTCGTTAAAGAGAAGAAGAAGAGTATTTAAACTCTATACTATAAGTAAGAATAAGATACGTAATAATAATAATAATAATAATAATTAATAATTAAATTAATAAGCGATTGCACAAAAAATGACATGGGTTGAACCACCAAAGTCTTCTTCGTACGTTATTAAGAACTGCCGCGTACCGAACGTTCTCTTGTCCTTCCATAAAAATTCTGATGAACATAGTCAAAAAAAGAAGAAGAAGAAGAATATTGTAATCGATCGAGATGGACTATCTACTGTTAATATTACTATATTAAACGGCCTAATAAGTTCAATCGATCCTTCAGAAAAAGAACAAGAAGAAGAAGAAGTCGTTACCACTAGCACTGACGATGAGAAGAAGAAAAAAAGCGATGATGATGATGGTGGTGTAATACTTGACTTAAAAAATGGCATATGTTTCCCAACGTTTGCAGATTTGCATACGCATATTGATAAAGGACATACTTGCGAACGTTCAAGGAATGAATCTGGTTCTTTAGCCGGTGCAGACGAATCGTGTCAACGCGATGGAGAACATTGGACAGAAGAAGAACTCATCAAACGAATGGAGTTCTCGTTAAAAACGGCTTATGCGCACGGCACTTCAATCGTACGCACGCACTTAATGTCAGGTCCTATTCAAGGCTTATTGACATGGCCCGTTTTCGTTAAACTTCGAGAGAAGTGGAAAGGAAAAGTAGAACTGCAAGGTGTTTCTTTATCGATTTTAAGCTTTTTTAGAGACAGAGAAGCGTCGAGAGAACTCGCTAGACAAGTGAAAGAATGCAAAGGTATATTAGGCGCAGCTGTGTCGTGCTCTGATTACGGAGGCACGGACTTGGACCCACATACGACGTGCGGAAACGATTTACATAAATTACTCGATATAATATTTCAACTCGCGAAAGAGTTTGAACTAAACTTGGATTTTCACGTCGATGAAAATGGCAACGAAGAATCGAAAGGCTTGATGCACATTGCAAACGCGGCGATTAGGAACGATTATAAAGGAAACATTGTCTGCGGCCATTGCTGTAGTTTAGCAGTACAAACGACAGAAAATTTAGAACTCATGCTACAAACTGCAAAGAAAGCAAGCATAACAATCGTTTCTCTTCCACTAGTAAATCAATGGCTTCAAAATCGGTGTGAGGTTGGCGAGAAAACACCTAGACGTCGAGGTGTTCCGCTACTGAAAGAAATTGCTAACCGGAAAATCCCGATTTGCTTAGCGAGTGATAACATTAGAGACCAATTTTATGGATACGGAGATTTAGATATGCTCGAGGTGTTTCGTTTGAGCGTTTTCATTGCGCATCTAGACCGCCCGTCGTTCGGTGATTGGCCAAAAGCTGTCACGTCAACGCCAGCGCGAGCGATGGGATTTGGCGAAACACACGGTTTAATAAGAGAAGGTGGCGAAGCAAATCTAGTCCTATTCAAAGCTCGCCACTATTCGGAGCTATTTTCTAGGCCTCAGCATGATAGACTAGTCTTACGACATGGCAAACACATTGGAGTTTCCATACCTGGTTACGAAGAACTAGATGAGATTTGAATCGCTTGGACTTTTAGAATCGGGCTAAATACAATCAATAACAATAACGTTCATTTTTTATTTTTAGAACTGTATTACTATTTTTTTACTATTTTTTACTATATCTCTACGTCACTACTGCTGCTAGTGCTTATTTCTAATCGTACTTGTTTTACTAGGAGAAGAGTTGTGTTACGTATTGGGAAAAGTTCGCTATCGAGCATTTCTTGCAACTTTTTCATCTTAACTTCCGTTGACTCCCATGCTATTTTACCCAAGATATCACACGCAGCGGCGGACAATGCGCCCTCCGCTCGATTTTTAAAGCCATCATTTTGCGATGAAGAAGAAGTTGAAATAACGATCGATAATGCCGAGCATAGGCTCTTAATGCCTAAAAGCTGGAAATCAAAGGACTTATTAGAAGTTGAAGCTACGTTCGCGAGCTGACGTGCTAAAATTTCTAAATCATTCGCATTTTCTTGAGTCATTCTAATCACCTTTACGAATAAATCAAACGTAATACCATCCAAATCAGATTTCTCCTCATTTGCAGGAATCTTCATCACGAGCTGAATAAGCTTCGGAAAAAGACTAAAAATTATTCTTCGTATTTCTGTAAACGTGCAGCGAGGAAAGACTTCGTAACTCGCGCATAAAAGAGCCAATCTTAAACGCTTGCGACCTTTACTATTTCTCCTTAATATATTTCCAAATTGAATCATCCACTTATGCATATTCATATCGTCGTGCACTTGTTCTTCTCTTCTTTTTGTTTCATCTTCTTCTTCTTCTTTATTACGCAACAAAAGTAAAGATGTCACTTGCAATAAAGTTTTATCGCTTAACCGAGAAATGCAAAATATATCCACAAAGACGTCTTTAATCCAAATATTTTGACCTTCTTCATCACCACTCTCTATCTTTGTGTTACTCAACATCATTATCATTATTTCTTCTGACAAAACCGCTAAACTTGGTGGTGCTCTCTCGTCTTTTATCATCGCATTTGCTCCTATTTTATTATGACTGTAACTATTATTCACATTATACTTTTCGCAACGAACTAATCTTAATATTCGTTCACATCTGAGACGCGTGTCCCAATCAAGAGACGTACAAAGAGCAGAGTCAGCTTCTGTAAACGAATTGAGAGCATGATTTGTGAAAAATAGTATTCCCTTTTTAATGAAATGCTCAAAACCATCGACGAAAAAATCTAAAGTTGAACTCGCCCACTCTCGCACTCGTTCTGAACAGCCATCGTCGACGTTGCGAGAATTGACAATTGAAGCCAAACATAATAAGAAAGCCCCTGGATAAGTTCTAAGTAACAATGAGACATCAAAGCAATCATATTCATCGTTGTCATCGTCGTTTTCACCAGATGATGCACTTTTGCAATAAGGGTTTATGATAATGTCCCTCAATAAGTGAATCGCAAACTCTATGACACTGTTTTCGTTGCTTTTATGAAGTAAAGGCAAAACAATGTAAAATAATCCTTCTCTAGGATCTAAAAGAGGACTTTCATAATTTCCGTTGTTACCATCTGAGTGCATTATCGCAACGTTTTTATTGAACAAAGAAGCGACAAAAGTGTTCAATGATGTCAACAAATGCGGTTTCACTGATAATAAGTCCTTGAATGCTCGAATGAAATATTCAAATTCAATTAAACCGGGAGAATTGTACGCTGCGCTCAAAATCAAAGGCATATTTGAACTATTTTCAGCGGCATAGAAGAGCAGCAACCGCGTGAATTCTTCCGGTGCCTTTAGTTTCAGAAGAAGTAAACTTCTCGAAAACGCAATTGCTTCTTTTGTAGTCATTTCCTTCTGGACGTTTATTCTATTCATGACTCTGATCATTTCTTTTTCCACAGAGTTGTTGTAATAGTTATAATTATCAAACTTATCATCATGATCAACATCATCATCAGTATCACGTTTATTATTAATAGTAGACTCGTACGCTAACAAACGCTCTACTGTATTGTTTTTTATTTTATTATCTTCGTTGTCGTTGTGGTCAAAGCTTTGTTTATCAATTGCGTTCAATAGCAAAGACGCTTCATCTTTACATGCATCTGCTGATATCAATACTATTGCTGCAATCAGTCGCTCTTTGAAATATGCATTGTTTATATCTTTCAAAGTCTTTTCCAACTCTTTGGCTAAATCGCATCGTATAACAACCTTCACGAACATTCCAGTGGTAATACGACGACGACTGCTACTACAGTAATTGAAATAATTGTGTGCGTCATCCTCGTCGTTGTATATTATGCTTCTTTCATGTTTTACGAATAAGTTTTGACCATAACCGTCGCAGTTTCCCCATGCGTGCAATAACAGTCGTATGACGTCCATTTTCGATACTACTTTCAGTGTTGTTTGCTTCCTCCTCAAGATTCTTTCAATTTCGGAAACGACGAGTTCCACGGCTTCCGCCGTTTGCTGTTGCCTTTGTTGCTGATTATTATTATTATTAGTCTCACATAAATTTAAAACTTCGAATATTGGTGATAGAATGACATCAGCTCTGTTCCCACGCATATCGCTTTCGCTTTTGAGCACATCAATAACCGACGGATACATTTTTATTTCTTCAGCTCTTCTTACTTTATCTTCGTCTTCTTGTCGATTACTAAATTTCTCATGATAAAGACTAAAACGAATAGAAATAGGAGAAAGAATAGAAGAAAATCAGTAAACGATACGGCATATGCTATCGTTTCTTGTTTGCGCATGACTTATTATAAAGAAGTACGCTCGTAGAGTTTAACATTTCCTCTTTTTGAGTGGCTTCATTAGTTCATTTTAATTTACTAGTCAGATTTAGAAATTGTAAATTTAATCCGTAAAACAAACATATTGCAATCCTAAATTTTCTGTGAGATATTTCGAACATTATTTAAGAAGAATTAAATGACTTTTCACAGAAAATCGGGGTCCTAAAACATTAAATTTTTTAAATAAATATTTAAATAAATATTTAAATCAAATTTACAATTAAAAATGAATGAAAAATCCCGTCATTAAATGACAAAAAACATAAATCTAAGTAATAAATATCTATTTTAATCGTGTTATCTCATGGTTGTATCAAAATAAATAGGGATAAAAAAAATTCTATTTGTACTTATAATATTTAAAAAATATATATTATTTAAATAGAAAAATTAAGTCATATATCATTTATCCCCTAATATTAAATTTATAAGAATGGTCAATAATATTGCATATAATTAGCAAATGGAAATACTGTAAGATTAAGTAGGGAAATGCAAAAAATAATATGATATTTATTGATATTTGTTTTTATGTTTTATTATTATATTGTTTTATTTTTAATTAAAGTTTTGTTTCGTCAAAAAAAGAAAGTAAAATGATATTAATATTAATATAAAATAGTAAGTCGCTCATCTATATGTTCACTCTCATATTCACAAAGAGACGATGAAGATGACATTGAGTGTGTTTTTACCTCAAGACAACGAAAGTCTTCAAAGCGAAAGAGTTGTTTTATATCTGAATCATGTTTTGAGAAATGCTTTAGAGCAAAAATCAAGAACAAGTTTCTTAAAGCTAATCGACGAAGACGCTTCGCAAGTTAGAAAAATAGTAAACTCGTATTTGCAATATCGAATGAGACCTTTCGAAAAGGCTTTTGACGTTCCTCCATCTAGAGAAGAAGAAAATTTATCGAGGAGAGTTTTTCTTGTTCTCAAAAGACTTGTTGCTGTTGCTGCTGCTGCTACTGATGAAGGACTAAAAACAGGAACAACAACAACAACAATCGACGACGATGATGATGTCGTCAAAATGCTCAGAAGACGCAAAATATTCACATTAGCGAAACTTATCGATATCGCAACATTGTTTGCAGAAGATAATGCGGATCTTGTCCGAGATTTATTCATAAACGTGCACGCGTTGTTGCCTGAAATTTTCCATCGACAACTGGACGAGACCTTATTCTTGTTGTCTAAGAATTTTAACGACATAATGGTATCAATGATGAAGGAGAAGACGGAGGAGGAGGATATTTCCAGAGATGATATACTCTTATACCTTCGAGATGCCGCGATAAGCTTGAAGAAGTTCATAGACGTTCTCCCAGAACGAACAACAATTGATACACGAAGTGCGTTTGTTACTACTGTTGAAGCGCTTCAGAAGTTTTTAACAACAATCCATAATAATAAGAATAATAAGAATAAGTTCCTTGAACATACGATAAAATGTTTTAATGAGCTCATGTATAGCATAAAATCCATCAAAGACGAAGAAGAAAATGATAACAATAAGAAAGAAACAACAACATCACAAAAAGCAATTTCTTCAAATTATGATAGTGATGACGATCTTGCAGCGTTGAAAATAGTTGAGCAAGTTCGAGTAGTTTTACCAGATTACGGCGTTGGATTCTTAAAGGCTTGTGTTAATGTGTTCGGGTTCAGTGCCGAGTTAATAATACAAAATATACTAGAAGGTCCTTTGCCAAAAGAATTATCGAGTTTGGATACGAAGATGCCATATGTTATTATTAAACCATCTGTTGCTTCCGCTGAAATAACAAAGACTAAAATATTGAACGCTAAAGCCGATGGCTTTTTCCTCTCCGCGAAGAAGTATACGACGGAGGCAAAAAATGTGTTGGATAAAAACAGCGCCTCGAATAGAGCGGCAGTTCTAAGGCTTTTAGAAAATATAGAATATGAAGATGAATACGACGATTCGTTCGATGATTTACCGCCAGCTCCTATGCTCGTACAAACTGAAGAAAATGAAATCGAAAACGCAAACGCAATGTTGCGCAATTTTTGGGTGTTCGAAGGTCGAGTTTATAACGCCCCTAAAGAAGGTGCGAAAATTATCAAAGCTCGATCGCCAATGGAGGCTACAAATATAGCAGATGCATCAGAAGCGCAAGAAGAAAGTACTTTTGGCCTTGGAAAAGGCGGGAACAAGGCGGTTTTTCAACGAGACGACGACGACGGTGGTGATAGCAATAATCGTAGTAGCAAAAGAAATAATAGCAATAATAATCATCGCGGCGGAGCAGCGAGTTCGTCAAAATCGATTTCAGAGCGAAATAGACGTAAAGCTGCTGCAACGAAGAAACGAAATGTTTTGTAATATATATATATATATTTAATGTATCATGTACTACCAAGTAGTTATTGAGCGTACGTTTATATATTCTTTCTTTTGTTTTTAAGAAGCCATTTTTATTGTTTCACGTGATATGTGTATGAATTTTCTCAGTTACAGATACAACAGGCTGCATCATAAAGAATGATGAATCATGACTCGAATCAACTTTTAGAAAACAGGAAAACAGACACATTCCTTCCTTCAACACGTTCAATAATACTTCAACTTTTTGTTGTTGAGTTTTGTTTTTCAACAATTTATTAAGAAACTTAAGAAAGAGAGAACAATCATCGTAATCAATAAAAAAAACCAAATCGTCCGATATGAACGATAGTCGTCGTCGTCGTCGTCGTCGTCTTACTTGTTCTTCTTGGGGAGAGAAAATCGGGAAAATAATATACAAAAAGCTCTTTTTTTAAATCATCATATTCGAATCGAAACATGACAGGTGCAGTACATTGTAGAGAATAATACTAATAGTATGAGTAGTAGGAAGCAATATTTAACAGAATATGAGTTAGAAAGAGAAGAAAGAATAAAGAACAATCAAGAAAAGATGAAGAAAATGGGTATCGATGTATTAGCAGGTAGATCGATGATGATAACTAGCAATAAAACTCGTACGAAGCAGAATAAGAAGAAGAAGAAAAGAAGAAGTTTTAGTGATAATAATAACAACGTACCTCTCAGACGGTCAACGCGACATAGTGCTACATCAACAACAGCAGTGAAACTTGTTAATTTTGATGATGACAATATTAACACGAATGAAGGAAACGCACAAGGTAAAGAAGAAGAAGAAGATAATTTAGTGTTCGAGACATCTGCGGTATGGTCTTACTGTCGCGAGAAAGAAACGACAATAACAAGTAATAATAATAAGGATACCACTGCAGCACGTGTAGATAATAATAATATTACTAACGACAACAATAATAATAGCAATTTCAAGCTTGGAGGATACAAAGAACAACATAATTGTATAAAACTAGTTGATGAATCAGTGAAGAAGGGCTATTATTCAATCGATGAAGAGAGAAACTTTGGTCTCATCGCGGCAGCGGGAGATGGCGGGATCGTTTCCATATTTTCTTCGTCACTTTTGATGTCTTATAAAGCACATAACGGTTGGTGTTCCAACGCGCAATTTTTGAAGAATTCACCGAACAAAATCATCACTGCCGGAGGCATGGATGGTACCGTCGCATTATGGAACATCGCAGAACAAAATGCGAAACAAAAAATACCAATCTTAAAAACTAGAAACGGAGATATTCACGAATCAGGTATATTTTCGATGCATGTATTTGATGAGAACAATATTTTTACTAGCTCGAAAGATAAATCGTTTTGTTGTTCAACAGTAAGTGATAGTTCAATCACAGTTGTGCGAAGATTCGATTCGTTCCATTCTGGAGTTGTGAAATGTGTCAAAGCGAAGAACGCGAATATGATTGCCACGTGCGGGAATGATGGAGTTGTAGGTATTTGGGATTTGAGAGTGAAAGATGAACAACCGATAATTCAATTTGAAAACGCACACGGGGGTTGTGCAGTCAATTTCGTCGATTGGAATGTCGAAGGGAGTTCAAATCAACTTTTGACCTCTGCATTCGATGATTCAATCAATTTGTGGGATATTCGCAACAATTCTGGGCTTGTTTATCGTTTTCGTGGCCATAGTCATCCTGGAATAAAAAAAATTCGAATGCTCTATTGTCCAACTTTTACATTTGACGGAAAAGCCATCGTAACCGCTGGGGAAGGAAGTTCATCGTTGACTATTTACGATATCGGAAAGCAAAGGAAAGTTTGTTCGGGCAATATTGGTTTTGATCCCACGTGCCTTCAGTCTCTCTCGGGAGGAAGAATAGCCGTTGCTAATAAGAGAGAGGTGTCGATCTTCCTTCCTGTATATTCATTAGACATTTATCAGCATATGACGAACTGATACCTAGTATGTATAAACACAATATTGTATAATAATATTACTATTACCTAGTACGGCTCTGCTAGCTATTATTTATAACTTAATCTACTATATTCAATGATGCATTTTTTAATCCATAGATAAGGGGAGGCAACTCTGACGACGATTCTTCATCTTCGTCATTGATTAATTCTGCGGCCATATCTTTAGGAACCATATCATCAGGTACCATGCCGTGCTTTAAAAATATATCTCCAATTTGTTCCAACGCGTCGCAAACGTCTGCTTCCTCTTCGAGTTCGTATCCGTCTTTTAATAGTTCATGTGCATTGAATTTCTTGAGAATCTCTCTCCCAATTTCTTCTTTAGCTAATAATAAAATGGCCCCAGCGCACCCGCGTCGAACGTTATCCGAAAGCTCTTTGTTAACTTTTGCGCCGCTAATTGGTCTAAGAAGAGTCTTTATGATTGGAGTCTCTTCAGAGTCGAGTTCTAAGAGCTTTTTTCGTGATTCTGCGTCGCAGCACAAGTTCTGCATCGTTGCTGCTATTCTTTCGCGTCTAATATCGCACGAAGACAAAAGCATTGGTACGACGAGGTTAATAATAGTTCCACTTCTATCGAGAATCACTTTTCGTCCAATTGGGTGTCTCGAAACGTTGCAAAGAACGCTCGCGGCTTGGGCGTACATTTCCGTTGGTTTTCCACTAATCAATAATTGCACGAGTCTTTGAATATAAAATCCTTCTAAAGGTTTTCCTTCTTGTGAGAGTACGTGCACGCCGCCTTCCGTTTTTGTGATGTTTGCCAAAAGCGAAAGCAATAAATCAATTGGAGCACATTCGCCGTCTTTAATAAAATCAATACATCGTTCGACCGCTCCTTTATTAACTGCTGAAGCACAAATCTCTAAAGAGTGACCAGTTAGATTAATCAAAGCCTGCGCTGAAGGTGTTGATTCTTTTGGATCTTTTCCCAATAAATGTAGCAGTTGTTGTACGAGTTTACTCTCTTGTTTATTATGAGTCTTCGTAGTGAGTTTATCGAGTCCATCTTCTGTGCCGGTTAAACCGGCAACGATCGCAGAAGCTTGCTCGCGAACATCTGCACGTTTATCAGAAAGAAATTCAATGATTTCGTCTAATTCATCTTTATCGTTCGTTTGTTCGTTATTATTTCTTTTCATTTGCTCTTCCTCTGTCGTTGTTGATATCGTCATTTTTGTATAACCAAGTGGTAAAGTCATGCAGCA